>Ga0316600_10000038_pt1 | contig 130837 bp, 120 predicted proteins | sample OWC_soil_day5_CT_FD_207652 | JGI IMG/M metagenome (GOLD analysis project Ga0316600, IMG submission 207652) | Wetland soil microbial communities from Old Woman Creek delta, Ohio, United States - OWC_soil_day5_CT | ecosystem: Environmental > Terrestrial > Soil > Wetlands | place: USA: Ohio... | reverse complement strand
ACCTTACCCAGTTTACTCTGCCTTATATGTGGTTTCTGTTCGTCAGACCAGAGATTTGCCGCCGACTTCCTTCAGATTCCACCTCACGGTGGACACCCTTGTCTTAAGCTATGTGCTTGGCACTATCCTTTCACCCTTTAGATTGCGCCCATGCTGGGCGCACCAACAGAACAAACTGGCATCGTTTTTTACGATGCCAGTTTGTTCTATCCATGCTTTATTTTATTGATCTATATTTCTCTAATTTACTACCTGCCAACTCGCGGCGGTTTGATTTTGCTGGGCTCTTAGACTGAGTTCTTCATTGGCGATTTCTGCGAACTCTTTGATAAAGTATTGTTGACTGTCCAGCTTTTTAGCAGTCTGTAGACGTTTACTATAGTTTCCATTACTTTGCAGCTGTCTACCCTTCACATTATCGGCTAGCATAATTTTTAGGGAAGCATATACTTTTCGTTTTATTTCTATATCTAAAATCGGGCAAGCAATTTCTACTCTTTTTTCTGTATTGCGGGTCATCAAATCTGCTGAGGAAATGAACATATTCATTTGCGATTCAGCACCAAAGCAAAAGATACGCGAATGTTCTAAGAATCTACCCACAATGCTGATAACCGTAATATTTTCGGTTTTTCCCTTAATATTTGGCAATAAACAGCAAATGCCTCGAATGATTAACGTTACTTTTACCCCTGCCTGTGCAGCTAAAGCCAGTTCATCAATGATCTGCCGATCGGTTAGGGAATTCATTTTTAGCAAAATACCGCTTCTTTTCCCAGCTTTCGCCTTACGAATTTCTTTTTTAATCGACTCTAGGATTCGCTCTTTTAAATTCACTGGTGCAACGAGCAATGTATCATACTGTCCTTCGAGATTTGCAATGCCCATGTTTTTAAAGAAAATTGCAGCGTCCCTGCCAATCTCCTGATTTGCTGTAATCAGCGATAAGTCAGTATAGACCGCCGCGGTCTGCGCATTATAATTTCCCGTGCCAATCTGCGTAATATACTGCACTTGATCCTGCTCGCATCTGGTAATCAAGCAAATCTTTGAATGCACTTTATAGCGTTCAAAGCCATAAATAATATTACAGCCTGCTTCGCTTAAATTTTCCGCCCAATTGATATTGTTCTGCTCATCAAAACGCGCCCGAAGTTCCATAATAACCGTAACTTCCTTGCCCATTTCCGCAGCCACAATCAGATAATTCATCAACTTCGCTTTATGATTGCCCATACGATAAATGGTGATTTTGATCGATACTACCTTTTCATCATAAGCCGCTTCTTTGATTAGCCGCAAAAATAAATCAAAATTTTGGTATGGATACGTCAGCAAGACATCTTGCTCTAACACATGATCCATCATCCGTTTATTCTCATCGACTTCACAAACAGATACGGGCTTAAAATTTTCATATTGCAATTGTTGCTGTTGCTTATAACCTAGCATTTCCGCTAAAGAAAAAATATAAGCTAAGCGAATCGGTGCCTTCGTCTTATAAATTTGTTTCTGCTCAATTTTTAATCTCTTGCGCAAATGGTCTGCGATTAAGGAGTCGCCATTGGTCTCCATTTCTAAACGGACTGGCGCTAATCTTAGCCGTTTTTTTAAGGTTTTTTTCACATGATGTAAATAATCTTCACCATCTTCGACATCTTCATCATCTGGGCTGATATCCGCATTGCGCGTAACACAAATAATCGACTTGTCAATAATCGAATACATATCAAAAACTTTATTTACATATGCCAGGATGATTTCTTCTAATAAAATATAACGAATAGATTTTCCCGGCAAAAAAATCATTTTAGGTAGTGTCTCTGGCACAGCAATCATGCCTAAAGTAACTTTTTTACTATGTTTTAATAGTATCGCAATATGTAAGACTTGATTCGCTAGATGCGGAAATGGATGTTGGAAATCAATGATTTGCGGTGATAATAAAGGTGCAACTGTATTATCAAAATACTTCTCCATACAGTTTTCTTCATTGCTGTCCAATTGCTCTATCTTTACCCGTTCGAGTCCTGCATGGCACAATTTTTCTTCAATCGCAGCAAAAACAACATCACGCTTTTTATATAACTTAGCAGTCGCCGTAAAAATTTTTTCTAACTGTTCTTCTGGTGTTAGCAAACTTTTATTATCTTGATTTTCTTTTTTTAAAAGAGATAAATCAAATAAACTACCAACTCGGATCATAAAAAACTCATTGAGATTACTAGTAAAAATTGCTACGAATTTTAATCGTTCATAGAGTGGAACATCTTCATCGGTGGCCTCTTCTAATACGCGTTCATTAAATTTCAGCCATGCCAATTCCCGATTTTGCGTATAACTAGTATCAAGATTTTTTACTTTCCCCATCTTTTACCTCAACCGCAACTTTTTCTTCTTTTGCTTTACATTTATTGTTTTTATTCGTAGCAGCCTTTTTTACTGTTTTGCTTTCTACTTTTTCCTTTACTTCTGTGCTCTCTTTCACCGCTGACACTTTATTCTCTAGCACCACTGCGACATCATTCTTTTTTACGGCCTTTGGAGTTTTTAGCACTTTGCTATATAGATAGCCCTCACGTACCCCAGAATCGCTGACAACGATTGTTTCACTTTTAAAATATTTGATGATCGTATGGAGTATAATCATCCCTGGCAGAATTGTCCCAATTCTATCTGGTACTGTTTTTAGCAAAATCTCTAATGTTTCACTAGAAATCAGATGATCATCTTCATCATTTTCTAAGAGTTTAATCATTTTTTTCACATTAGGCGCTTTAATTTCAACATTATCCATCGGCAAATTAAACAGATGATTATTGATTTTTCTCGCAGCCCGAATCGTTCCACCAACGCCACAAATCACAGGTTGTTTTTCAGAATCCAATTCAATATAATCATCGAGCTCTGCGAGTACCGCTTCTTTGATTGCTTTTCGTTCACTCTTATCTGGCAATAAACCATGTACATATTGACTACATGCATTTAAAGAACCAAGTGGGATACTGATTGCATTTACAATTTCAGCATTTTTATAAATAACCAATTCTGTACTAGCTCCACCGATATCGATGAGTAGTCCATCTTCAGTTTTCATTGCATGAGTTGCGCCAACAAAATCAAGTGTTGCCTCTTCACTACCAGAAATTACGGCTATTGGTACCCCAGTTCTTTCGGTAATTTCTGCTACTGCTTCAGCACTATTGGACACGTTACGTAAAGCTGCCGTGGCAAATGCAGCTACATTGGTGATATTGAAATTATCTAATAATAGTTTAAAATCATCCAAAGCCATACAAGCTCTATCGATTCCCTCTTGCATCATCTTGCCTTTTTTCATATAGGAAGCCAAACCAGCAGTATGTTTTTTACTGAGCAAGACCGTTAGTTTATCATCTTCTATTTTATAGATTGCCAAACGTATCGTATTCGAACCAATATCAATAATTGCTTGCACCATATTTATCTCACTCCATTATACTTAAATATTTTATCGCCTTTAGATTATTTACTAACCAAGATATAAGGATTGTTTCTTGTTTTTTCCATCATCCCTCCTAAATTTATTACTTTATAAAGCGATGGAACTAATTACCTTCAATCCTATACAATTCATCATAGTATAATTCTCGCGGAGCCGTGTTAATTTATCGTTAAATTATTGTTAATATTCTGTTAATTTTCACAATTACCTCTAGGAAAAAACAAAAAAATAAAGAAATCAGCATATTCGCCAATTTCTTTATTTTTAAATCGTCATCCGATATAGTAGGTGGTCTGCTCTGCTAACAGCGATTAATCAGCATCCGCTTTTCTTTCTACAGCTGCTAGTGATGCAACTTTATCATTTTCACCAGTTTTCATGAGTGTAACACCTTGGGTATTACGACTGATTACTGAAATATCATCGATGTCGATACGGATTACGATACCTTCAGTAGAGATTAAAATCAGTTCTTGTCCTGGTTTTACTACTTTGATACCAACGACTTGTCCTGTTTTATCCGTTACCTTCATATTGATGATCCCTTTACCGCCACGTGCTTGTGGACGATATTCAGTCGTTAATGTGCGTTTACCGAAGCCTTCCTCTGTTACGGTAAGAACTTCTGCGTCACGTGTTAACGTATCCATGCCAACAACTAAATCAGCTTCTCTTAAACGAATACCACGCACACCATGTGCTGTTCTGCCCATGGAACGTACATCTTTTTCAGAGAAGGTAATTGCCATACCATCGCGTGTACCAATAATGATATGTTGTTCGCCATTGGTCAATTTTACGCCAATTAAGTCATCATCATCATCTAAAGAAATCGCGATTAAGCCACCCTTACGCGCTGTATCGAATTCCATAAGTTCAGTCTTTTTAACGATACCTTTTTGTGTCGCCATAAATAAGAACTTATTATTAGAAAATTCTTTGACAGGAATAACTGCCGTAATTTTTTCATTCTTTTCAAGCGGTAATAAATTAACAATCGCAGTTCCCTTAGAAGTACGGCTTGCTTCAGCAATTTCGTAGCCTTTCATGCGATATACACGACCACGGCTCGTAAAGAATAAGATATTATGATGCGTCGTTGTAACAAATAAATGTTCAACAAAATCTTCTTCTTTCGTTCCCATACCCGCAACACCACGACCGCCACGTTTTTGATTGCGATACGTATCCACTGGCAAGCGTTTAATATAGCTACCATGCGTTAAGGTAATTACGATATCTTCTTCCGCGATTAAATCTTCCATATCCAATTTCGATACGTCGGTTGTAATCACAGTGCGTCTATTATCACCAAATCTACGTTTTACTTCAGTAAGTTCATCTTTTATGATATTAAGTACTTTTTGCTCATCAGCGAGCACCGATTCTAACCACTCAATCGTTTTCAATAAGGCTTGATATTCATCTTCAATTTTTTCACGCTCTAAACCAGTTAAGCGTTGTAAACGTAAATCCAAAATTGCTTGGGCTTGTTTTTCCGATAATGAGAAGCTATCCATTAACGCATTACGAGCAATATCTGCTGTTTGCGATTGACGAATCGTCTTAATCACGGCATCAATATGATCCAATGCAATTTTCAAACCTTCTAAGATATGTGCTCTTGCTTGCGCCTTCGCAAGTTCATATCTTGTCCGTCTTGTAATGATTTCTTTCTGATGTTCTACATAGTAGTAAAGAACTTCACGTAAGTTTAATACCCGTGGTCTACCATCCACAAGGGCAAGCATAATGATACCAAAGCTTTCTTGCATTTGCGTATGTTTATAAAGCTGATTTAAAATGACATCTGGGTTAGTATCACGACGTAATTCGATAACGATACGCATCCCTTTACGGTCACTTTCATCACGAAGGTCTGTGATTCCATCAATGGCCTTTTCACGAACCAATTCCGCGATTTTTTCTACTAAACGCGCTTTATTTACTTGATAAGGCAATTCTGTTACTAAAATTCTTGGTTTACCATTTGACATTTTTTCAATACGAGCTTGCGCACGCATCTTTACTACCCCACGACCAGTCGTGTAAGCAGAATGAATGCCCTCTCTACCAAGAATTAAGCCAGCAGTTGGGAAATCAGGACCTTTGATCGCCATCATTAATTCAGGCACAGTCACCTCTGGATTGTCAATGAGCATTAACACGCCATCGATAACTTCACCCAAATTATGGGGCGGAATGTTTGTAGCCATACCTACGGCAATACCAGAAGAACCATTTACCAATAAGTTTGGTAATTTTGCTGGTAATACTGATGGCTCTTTTAAAGATTCATCATAGTTGGGTACAAAGTCAACGGTTTCTTTTTCAATATCTTGTAACATCGCTTCAGCGACACGCGACATACGAACTTCCGTATAACGCATTGCTGCTGCCGAGTCACCATCAATAGACCCAAAGTTACCATGACCATCGACTAATAAATAGCGTGTAGAGAAATCCTGAGCCATCCGCACGGTAGCTTCATAAACTGAACTATCGCCATGTGGATGATACTTACCTAGTACTTCCCCGACTATACGAGCCGATTTTTTGTACGGTTTATTTGGTGACATACCAGCTTCATGCATCGCATACAAAATACGTCTATGTACCGGTTTTAACCCATCGCGAACATCTGGCAAAGCACGCATAACAATAACGCTCATCGCGTAATCAATATAAGAGTTTTTCATCTCATCTTCAATGCGTACAGGCAAGACTTTACCTAAACCAAAATCCACATTCTCACCTCAAATAATATTATTTCTTAACTTTATGTATAAAATCTAAATTGATTTCAATCCCCAGAAGGCACTGTACATACTGCTATATACAACTCCTAATTATAGCATATAAAGCGATTTATGTAAAAATTTTTAACGAAACTACTTTTTCTGACCATTCCCTATTATTCTTACCGAAAAATATCAATAGTAACCAATTCTTTTCGCCTTCCATATACTACAGCAAACAATGATGCTATGGAGGTCAATTACATGGATTTATCCTATTTGATTCTACTTGGAGTCGCGGTAAGCATTGATGGATTTTTTGCTGGTATCGCTTATGGACTAAAAAATATTAGAGTCTCCTTCTTAGCGCTCGCTATGATTGGCTTAGTAACCTTAGTTTGCACAACAATAGCAATGCGTTGTTCCACTTTTATGTTAACCTACATCAATCCTTCGATCGCTACCTTCTGTGGAGCCTTATTACTCATTGGGATTGGCTCACTTAGTATTTTTCAACAATATCTCCTGAAACCGCCACTAGAACCAACAGTATCGAATAGCAGTCCGCCTACCAAAATTACCTTTTCTCTAGGTAAGCTTGTCATCAGCATCATGGCAAAACCAGAATGTGCGGATATCGACTGCTCCCATCATCTTAACAAGCTCGAAGCATTCCTACTGGGGCTTGCCCTTGGCATAGACAATATGATTGCTACCTTTGCCGTTGGGCTCACCACTTCCCTACAATTTTATACCCCCATATTAATGTGTCTCATCCAAAGCGGTATTATCTGGAGCGGCATCTACCTCGCAAAAAAAATGATTTCTACAGATATTAAGCATAAGATTTCCTATGCGCCAGGCTGCGTTCTAATCATACTTGGACTCATCAGATTATAATAAAAAACTTCCTTTCAGGATAGACATTTGGCTTAGTCCAAATTTGAAAGGAAGCTTTTTTACTTACAAACGCTTTTATACGTTTTTTAGCACTTTATCGTATAAATACCCTTCACGCACGCCAGAGTCACTGACAGTGATCATCTCACTTTGGAACTGCTTTGCCAATGTATCCAAAATGATTAAACCAGGAACAATCGTCTTGATCCGCTCTGGTACAACTTTCAGTAAAATATCTAATATATCATTAGAAACGAACTGAGTTTCACAGGCAAACTGATCAATCATCTGCCCAATATAGGCGACTTCAATTTTCGTATTACTGTCTGGCAAACCAAACAACTCATTATTGAGTTTACCTGCGCCTTTAAACGTTCCACCAATTCCACAAATATCCTGATAAATACCATTCTTAAATTCTACCGCCTGCTCTACTTCTGATAGCACTTCATTTCGAATCATTTCCGTTTCTTCTTTGCTTGGCAATAATCCTTTTACATGCTTTGTATACATCGCCAAGGAACCAATTGGCATGCTGATTACGCTTAGTACATTACCATCCTTATAGCTGACCAGTTCCGTACTGGCTCCACCAATATCGATTAAAATCCCCTCTTTTGTCTCCATCGCTTGCGTTGCTCCGATAAAATCAAAGGCAGCTTCTTCATCACCGGAGATAACCATAATATCAATACCCGTATTACGGATGATTTGATTTACGGCTTCTTTGCTATTTTCCACATTACGCAATGCCGCTGTCGTAAATGCTACAACATTGTTTATATTAAAACTCTCTAAAAATACTTTAAACTCAGCTAGGACTTCACAAGCTTTTTGAATACCTTCTGGCAGCATGATATTATTTTCAATATAAGCAGCCAGACCTACGGTATGTTTCTTTTTGATCAATAATTTTAATGTGCCATTTTCTATTTTATAAATTGCGAGTCTAATGGTATTCGACCCAATATCAATAATCCCATGAATCATAGCTGCAAACTCCTCATACATTTCTTTACGGACGCATTATAATCAAACGCAGGTCTATAGAATACACTATATTAAATATAATTATTTTTATTAAGAATTATAACATAAAATTTTTTAAAGAATACTGAAATCTTTATCAATATAAAAATAAAAAGGATAGAAAACCATCATGATTTTCTATCCTTCTATTTTTAGCAAAAACTTAGTCTTCTATAACTGTAACGTTTTGCATTAAATCGCCTTGTTTGATAGCGTCCATTACATCAAGTCCTTCAATAACTTGTCCAAATACTGTATGTACACCATCTAAATGTGGTTGTGCTTCAAGTACAAGGAAAAATTGGCTGCCACCAGTGTCTTTACCACGATGTGCCATGGATAACGCACCCTTGTCATGAATATGTGGATTGCCTTTTGTTTCACATGGGATTGTGTAACCAGGGCCACCAGTACCGTTACCATTTGGACAACCACCTTGTGCTACAAATTCAGGAATTACACGGTGGAATTTTAAACCGTTATAAAAACCCTCTTTGATTAATTTTTCAAAATTAGCAACTGTACCAGGTGCTTCTTTTTCAAAAAGTTCAATCACAATATTGCCATGAGCCATTTCAATAATCGCTTTTTTCATTCAATAAAACCCTCACTTTTATCATAATTATGTTATAGTATACCACAGCTATCTTTACGATATCAATTTTACTTAAAAACATCCCATAACTGTTTGCCAATCAAAACTACACTCATAAAAATAAAGAGTGGACGTACATAACTTGCACCTTTACTAATTGCCATCTTCGTACCAAGTAAAGCACCACAAATCATCGCTATCCCCATAGGAATTGCATAATAGTAATTGACAACACCTATATAGGCAAAGGAAATCGCACCAGCAATATTACTGGCAAAATTTAAAGCGCGAGCATTTGCTGCTGCACCGACAAATTCAAAACCAATACAGAGAAAACCAAATAGCATAAATGAACCAGCACCTGGCCCAAAAAATCCATCATAAAATCCCATCCCAATCGCAACAATACCACTTAATATCGCTTTTTTTTTGCTCATTCCTGCATAAGTAGCTGTCTTGCCCCAATCTTTGCGAAATAAACTATAAATCGTTACCAATATGAGCATCACCACAACCATTGGCTTTAAAAAATCTGACGGAATGAGTTGTACAACATACACCCCACAGGCCGAACCTAAAAAGCCCAACGGAAATAAATACTTCATCACATCAAAATCAACTTTTCCTGAGCGTATAAAGGATAATACACTGCTGAGCGCCCCCATTGAAGCAGCCACTTTATTTGTACCTAGCACTTGTACCATCGGCATCCCCGTAAGCATCAATGCTGGCATTGAAATTAATCCACCCCCGCCCACAACGGAATCGATAAATGCTGCGATAAAACCTGCTGCCATGATAAATAATAAAATTTCTAGACTAATATCTTCCACAAAACCGCTCCTTAAATAAAATTATCTCATTTTTATAGTTTAACATACAATTCTTCGCAAAATCTTGTATATTACTGTATTTTTCTATTTATGATATAATAATAGGAAATATAATGCTCCCCATAAGTATAGTAGATTTATATATTTAGGAGGAATACTCATGAGAAATGCTGACATGATTGATTACAAAATTATCGGTAACGAAATGCAATTTGTTGAAATTGAACTAGACCCAGAAGAAAGTGTCATCGCCGAAGCTGGCGCTATGATGTATAAAGATAGCTCTATTGCGATGGATACGATTTTTGGTGATGGTTCTGCAAAAGAAGGTAGTGGTTTCTTTAATAAATTACTAGGCGCAGGCAAACGTGTTTTATCCGGTGAAAATCTATTTATTACCGTTTTCACGCAAAAAGGATACGATAAAGGGAAAGTAGCATTCGCTGCCCCTTATCCAGGTAACATTTTACCAATGAATTTAGCTGAAATGGGTGGAACACTCATCTGTCAAAAAGATAGTTTTCTTTGTGCCGCAAAGGGTGTATCCGTTAGCATTTACTTACAAAGGAAAATACTGACCGGATTATTTGGCGGCGAAGGTTTTATTATGCAAAAACTTGAAGGCGATGGACTAGCTTTTGTTCACGCTGGCGGTACGGTTGTAGAAAAAACACTCCGTCCAGGTGAGACACTTCATGTAGATACAGGTTGTGTCGTAGCTTTTGAACCAACCATTCAATTTGATATTGAACGCGTTGGTAATATCAAAACATCTCTACTCGGTGGCGAAGGCTTTTTCGTTGCTTCTATGCAAGGTCCAGGTAAAATTTGGTTGCAATCCTTGCCATTTACACGCCTTGCCGGCAGAATCCACAATGCGATGCCATCCCATGGCGGTTCTGCAGATGAATCCAGCTTTTCCGACACAGCAAAAACAGTCGTAACCGGTGGTGCCATCCTCGGTGGAATTGGCTCGCTTTTCGCTGGCGATGATGAAGATTAAACAATACATTATAAAACTATAGACAGATAGGCCGCGGGTCAGCGATAAGCACTCATCTGCGTCGTTACATTAAGAAACTTCTCGTCGACGTACAAAAGTATGACTTCTTCGCAATTTCTTACTATTCCTAGCATCTAAGTACTTTTCACCTACCAGCAGCCAATCTTCGTCCTAGTTTATAAGTGGAACGAATTTAGAAACTTTCTAAATCAACACCACAAATATTTTGTCAACAACCTAAGGCACTTATCGAAATCGATAAGTGCCTTTTCTTATACAACAGATAAATTAACATAAAATCAAGGTAACATAGACGAATCTTAACTACATCGCAGCTTTGAAGGCTTTTTGTTTGACCGCGGGGAGTTCAACCTTCATCGCGGTTTTTGAATTATCTAGACCACAGATTTGTCTTTTGCCGACTTGCAGATTTTTGTTGTCAGCTTATCTGTTTCTCTACTTACACTTTGCACCCTTAGAAATGCGCTCCCCCACCACTAGCGGCAGTTTGCCCCTGATTCGTAACTTCATCAATTGACTTATAAATAATATCGAGCATCACTTCTATCTCTTTCACCGTCGAGCAAAGTGGCGGCATAAATACCATGACATCTCCAACTGGGCGGATAAATAAGCCATGTTCACGAGCCTTCATACAGACAACCGCCCCCATACTTTTATCCCAAGCATATGGAATATACTGCGCCTTGTCCTGCATCAATTCGATACCAACAATCATACCCCGTTGACGCGCCTCACCAACATGCGTAAGCTTAGCTATTTTTTCTAATTTTTCCGCAATCACTTTGATCTTCTCTTGTAAGCCTTCGATCACATGCTCATCTTTAAATATTTTTAAACTGGCAATGCCCGCCGCGCAAGCAAGCTGATTCGCCGTATAGGAATGCCCATGATAAAAGGTTTTCTTCTCTTCCATATCACCTAAAAATGTATCATAAATTTCATCCGTCGTCAGTGTTGCCGCCATTGGCATATACCCGCCCGTAATCCCCTTCGATATGCACATCAAATCTGGACTGACACACTCGTTATCACAAGCAAACATTCGGCCTGTTCTACCAAACCCAGTTGCTACTTCATCGGCGATTAAGAGTACATTATATTGTTTCGTCAATTCACGTACACGTTTTAAATAGCCTGCTGGTGCCATCAGCATCCCCGCAGCAGCCTGGACCATTGGTTCGATGATTAGTCCAGCAATTTTGTCATGATGCTCTTTTAATACTGCTTCTAAAACCGTTGCGCATTGCATATGGCAATCGCAATTTTGCGTTAATTTACAATGATAGCAGGACGGTGCTGGTACGTGATATGGTTCAAATAACAATGGTTTAAATACACGATGAAATAAATCAATGCCCCCAACACTCACCGTACCAATTGTATCACCATGATAAGCATTACTTAGTGCAATAAATTTTGTTTTTTCGCCTTTTCCTTTATGCTGCCAATATTGAAATGCCATTTTAATTGCCACTTCGACAGCAGTTGAACCATCATCAGAATAAAAAACTTTGTTTAATCCCTCTGGTGATACCTCAACTAGCATTTCCGCAAATTCAGTTGCTGGTACATTCGCGAGCCCCAATGCCGTACTATGCGCTACTTTACCTAATTGATCTATAATAGCTTGGTCAATTTTCGGATGACGATGCCCATGAATATTTACCCAAAGCGAAGATACCCCATCATAATATTCCTTGCCTTCACTATCCTTTAATTTGATTCCCTTTGCTTCAGTAATCACGGTCTGATCATTTTCTAACCAGCCTTTCATTTGTGTAAAAGGATGCCAAATATATTTCTTATCCTTCTGCTCGATTGTATCCATTTTCTTAACCTCCGATAATCTCAAGTATTTTATCGATATTAATATGTTTTTCTGCTACTGCTGGCAAGTCATAGGTGCAATTCTTATTTACATCGATATGTTTGCTTAAAGGGAATTTTCCAACGATCGGTAACCCCGTCATTGCTCCGATATACTCTATATTGCTTTCTTCCAATACGCCAGCACTGCTAAATTCCCAGCGATTGAGAATTACACCATTTAGCTCAATTTCTCTTTGTTTGGCATATTCATAGGTAAGTACCGTATGATTAATTGCCCCCAGCCTTGGCTTGCTAACGATGATGGCTGGCAGAGCAAAGGCTTTCATCATATCAGCGAGTAAATAATTTTGCCAAAGTGGTGCAGTAATACCGCCAACCCCCTCGATCAATACCATATCGTATTTTTCCGCATTCTTTTTCACATCAGCAATGACCTTTTCTATATCAATCTTAATCCCACTTTCCCTGGCAGCGATAGCTGGTGTTAATGCTGGCTTTAGACAGACTGCATTAACCTCACTACGAAGTTCTTCACCAATGCCTGCCGCTTTCATGAGAAAGCTTGCATCCTCAGAGACCAGCTTACCTTCCTGATTGATAATTCCACCCGAAGCCAACGGTTTAAACACCCCGACATGAATACCACGTGCCTTTAATGCCGCGGCTATCGCGCCTGTAATCATCGTTTTTCCGATATCTGTATCTGTTGCCGTGATAAATAAACCACGCATCTAATCCATCCCCTCATCTTGCAGCGCTTTCGCTATTTTCTTTGCTGCTATTGCTAAATCTGTTTGGTTATGTGCCGTTGATACCGTTAATCGCAATCGACTTTCGCCAACAGGTACTGTCGGTGGACGAATGGCACTCAAAATAATACCTTGCTGATTTAATCTATTCGAGATTGTTGTTGCTTTTTCGGCACTGCCAACGATAATCGGAATAATCGGCGTTTCTGCTTGATTCACCTGCACGCCATATTTCGTTAATTCCGCCCGCATAAACCGACCATTTTCAAGCAATCGTTCTACCAAGGTTGAACTGTACATCACTTCTTTTAATGCCGCATGTGCTGCTGCAATCGTAGCTGGTGCTAATGCCGTAGAAAAAATATAACTACGCGCCTTATTGATTAAAAAATCGATTAGCTCTTTTTTGCCTGCAACATAAGCGCCTTCAGCGCCCAAGGCCTTACTCAGCGTCCCCATTTGAATCGCAACCTCATCCTCTAGACCAAAATGCGCTGCTGTTCCCCGACCCAGCCCAAGTACACCAGTAGCATGGGCATCATCAACCATAACGAGCGCCTGATACTCTTTTGCTATCTTAACGATTTGTTCCAGCGGAGCAATATCGCCATCCATACTGAAAACGCCGTCTACGACAATCATTCGTTTTCCTCTGCAAGGCGTAGTTTCGATCAGTTCTTTTAATTTATCCATATCCGAATGAGGAAAAATCACCCGCGTTGCTCCTGATAATCGGCAACCATCGATAATACTGGCATGATTGAGTGCATCACTAAAAATAACATCGTCTTTTCCCATTACAGCGCTAATCGTGCCTAGATTTGCCATATAACCAGTATTAAAGGCTACCGCAGCCTCTGTACCTTTAAACGCTGCTAAATCTCTTTCTAACGCTTCATAGAGTGGATGTGTCCCTGTTGTGAGCCTTGCACCGCCAGCACCAGTACCATACTGTTCAATTGCCTTGATTGCAGCCGCTTTGACTTTAGTATGATGTGTCAAGCCCAAATAATTATTGGAAGCTAGCATCAGATACTCTCTACCACCAAATGCAACATGACTTGCGCTAGCCGGCTGATAGACTTGGTTTTGCCGATAAAGACCTTGGGATTTCATCGCACTAATATATTCGGTAAAAAAGTTCATCTTATCATTTCCTCATTTGCAGTTACTAAAACAGGTTGGTATTGGAGATACTGCATCAATTCTACTATATCAGAATCAGATTTAACAAAGAATACCCGACCACCCTGCCAATCACCAATTTCTTTTAACTTTGTAATCCGATGGTATCTTTTTCGCGCTGTTACATAACCTGTCACATAATCAGGATCATCTGACCAACAAAGTTCAGCAATAATTTGCGGGGCGGCTGCTACTTTTGCCGCTAGTACAAGTGCTTCTCTAACATGTATATTTTCTAATCCCTGACGAGTAAGCCAATCACAAAAATCTTTTTCATTCGCAATATCCATCCGTGAAACACGAACACCACGTTCTGCTAAAGCATCCAAACGATTTCCCGTTATCATATCAATAAGCATGGCACCGCGCATACTTGTTTGCAAATGATCCAATTCATAAAATGCTTGCTTTACTGCTTTTTGTGTAATACCCGCGGACAAAAGCAATTTTTCTGCAGCCTTGCGGCCGCTATCCACTGAATCGACAGGACAGGTAGTAATCGGCAATAAAGGAACTTCTTGAATTGCTTCGTCTTTCACCATTTCAATGGTTAAGTTTATAAAATCAGCTTTACCACGACTATGCGAAAGTGCCCGCTGAATCATTTTTTTTGCAATATCCTCTAAATATTCTTCCCGGAGTAATCGTTCTGCTCCTGAAATATGTTGCCCGCCACATTCATGAGCGCCACCTTCTGCCGCTCGCATTCTAACGCTATACAGCATCTATTTTTTTCGCCCCTTTTGGCAGTTTGACCTTACTTAATACTTTCGTTAATGGATATGCCAACACCGCCGTATAAATCATGCCTGGAATTGCTGCTAATAAGAGTGGTATAACCGCTTTACCTAAAAACATCCCCATACTAATTCTCGAAATTGCTGAGCCTATCGGTCCAGCAATCGAAAGTATCCAGATATTTTTTCCACCTAAACTCACCATGCCGCCTGCTACAATACGAAAAATACAAGCGATAAAAACATTAAATAAATTTTGCGTACCTAGCATCAGCCCAATCAAGCTAGAAAGAACACCAGCAATGATATATTTTTTAAAGCCAAATACCGCACAAATTGCCACAGCTAAAGGTGCTGATAATTGAAATTCTGTCCCGGGAAATAATCCCGGTAATTTAATCGCACCTGTAATCGTAATAAACGCAGTCAGTAGTCCTATTTCTGTACAGATTTTGGTTTCTTCCCTCACGAGAAATTCCCTGCTTTTGCCGCCGGTCTGCCGATATCTTCTAACATCTTACGATCATCTTGATAACCACGACCACCCGTTGTTAAATATCCACCAACCATCATACCGCTAATGCCACCCATCAATGAAGTTGCTTGTAAATCCCTAAGGTTCACTTCACGCCCACCAGCAGTTCTAATGCCACAGTTTGGCACAATAAAACGAAATAACGCAAACGTTTTTAATATTTCAATCGGTGGAAGCGGTGCTTGATGTTCAAAAACAGTCCCTTTTATAGGATTTAAAATATTGAGTGGAATCGAATGTACACCAAATCCTCTAATTTCAAACGCCATATCAAGACGATCTTCCATCGTTTCATTCATTCCTAAAATACCACCAGAACAAACTTCCAATCCAGCTTCTTTCGCTACTTGAATTGTCGTTAAACGATCATCATAGCTATGGGTACTACAAATATTAGGATAATTCCGACGGCTCGTTTCAATATTATGATGATAACGAGAAACACCCGCTGCTTTTAATTCTTTCGCATTTTCTAATGTCAATGCCCCCAAAGAACAACAAACCTTTAAGTTTGTTTCATCCAAAATTCGCTTTAATGCGGTTAAAATTTTAGGAAATTCTCTGTCGCCTTCCATTCCTTTGCCACTGGTAACAATCGCAAATCGATTTGCACCACCAGCTTCTGCTTCTTTTGCTTTGGCTACGATTTCATCAGCAGCCATCAAAGGATAAACTGCAACATTAGTATCATGATATTTCGATTGCGCGCAGTATTTACAGTTTTCCGTACAACGACCAGAGCGGCCATTGACAATTGCGCACAGATCCACTTCATCGCCAACATATTTTTGTCTAATTTTATCTGCCATAGCGAGCAAAAATGGAACATCATGGTCAAGAATTACAGCCAATTTGCTTGCTTCTTCTCTACTAATTTCTTCTCCAGCTAAAATTTTTTCTCCTAAACGCGTAATTAAATGAATATGTTCCATTATCTCACTACTCCTTTTTTATTATAGTTAACCATTAATCTATTATTAGTTAACCATTATGATAGATGAATTTTTATATTGTAAACTTATTATAATATGATTGTTAACAATCATATTATAATCCCGATATTTTAATTAGTAAATATGTTTTTATCATAACTTTAGTAACTTTTGGTATTAAGGTAGTTGGTATAAATCATATTTTTTATGAATACTCTATGAAAACATTTTCATAGAGTATTCATAAAAAAGTGCTATAATGGCTAAATAATTTATACAAAATGCATTTAGGAGTGAAAAATTTTTTATGTTCCACCAACCAAAAACGAATACCATCTATAAAAAAAATATCATCATCGCCAATCTGCTGCTCATGATGATATTTATGTTGATTACAAACCAAACCATTTATATGAAAAATATTGCTTGGTTTGACTTACCGATTATTCATTTGATTCAACAATATGCGTTACCAGCAATTACAAAATTGATGAACAAAATTAGTTTCTTAGGTTCCGATGCCTTTCTAGCAATGAGTAGCTTATGCATCGGGATTTATTTACTTTATCTACGACGCCTTCAGCTACTTGTTGCTTTTAGTACTTGCATGATTTTTTCTGGGATCTTTAATTTTATCTTTAAAAACATATTTGAGCGCCCTCGTCCCGAAATTCTTCGTTTAGGAAAAGCCAGTGGTTATAGTTTTCCCAGCGGTCATGCAATGGCAGGAATCTGTTTTTATCTATTTTTAGCTTTTATGCTTAGTTTAGAATTTAAGAAAACTTCCCGCAAAATCATAGCATATGCCATTGCAGTCTACTTTATCATTATCATTGGCATCAGCCGTATTTACCTTGGCGTACATTATCCAAGTGATGTTTTAGCTGGTTATACTTTTGGCGCTGCTTGGTTCTTATGTTGTATTACTTTCTATTTTTGGTTACTCCACCGCCATACGATTAACCAATCATTTTAAAAATCATTCCCGTAACCATAGGAATTAACCAAATTGCCCATACAACTATGCTAAACTTATGAAAATGTTTTTTCATTACTAAATTATTTTTTATCATAACCCAAGTTGCCCATAGCACATGAAAGAACATTAAAATCAATGCAACTGCACCTGTTATAGAATGAAAATTATATTGGAACATACCGCCAACAATTTGCCCCATAGCATGTGTTCCGATCGAATCACAAACAAAACCGAGCCAAAAAACAATCACATGCCACCATTTTAAGGTCAATTGATATTTTTCTACAAAAACACCAACACTATAAAAAATTACTGCTAAATTCATAAATATCATTGCTGTACGCATATGTTCTTGCATCTAAAGTGCCTCCTTCGTTGAACGAATACCTATTAATTACTATTAGTTCTATTTTAACTTACCTCTTTGAAAAAGCAATTCAATTTTTAATTTTTCAAAGTATCTTGACAGTTTAATCAATTCGCAATATAATCATTAACAGCGAATGCTGATTAAAAAAATTCTGCCAATAGATATTATATAAATATAATATCTATTGACAAACCCTCACATATTTTATATAATATATTTTGTTAGCGCCATTAAAATGTTAACGGGGCATGGCTCAGTTTGGTAGAGCACCTGGCTTGGGACCAGGGGGTCGCAGGTTCGAATCCTGCTGCTCCGACCACTAGAAAAATCAAACATCTTCCTCTTGGAAGATGTTTTTATTTTTGTATAAAAACATAATTTTTTATGTAAACACTATTGCAAAAAATAATAAAAAGGTGTATTATATTTTACGGGGAACTACTACATTTATTTGTAGTAGATGGCAAAGGGTATAGAGGCGGCAACAGCGAGAGTTTAACGGAAAAACTCTCGCTGTTGTTTTTTATTTAGCTAGTGAAACTACTACTATTATTAATTTTATTAACTAATATATAGTTTACTAATAAATTTCTTAAATCAGATGGAATCTGAATTGAATTTACATTATTTACAACTTGCGTATTAATAAAGTCTTCGAATCCAAGCGGGACATTAACATTTTGTTCGTTATTTGCGATATTTGACAAATTTACAATAACAAATACATCTAAAATATCCAGTACATCCTTTTTAACTGCCAAATCAATCACCTACTTTAGTAATTATTTTATGAAAAAAAAATATATTGGTTCTAATATATTTTTTTTTCATAAAATAAAATATTTGTGTCGATGATTTAGAAAATATCTAAATCCGTTCCAATAATAAACTAGTACGAAGATAGGCTGCCGGTTGGTGAGAATTGCTCAGATGCTAGGCGCAGCACCTTGCTGTAACGACGCAGATGAGTGATTATAGCCGACCCGCGGCCTGTCTGTCCATCGTTTTTCTATATATCGGTTCCATTTATTTAATAATTCCTTTGACTTTTATTTTTACATAATTTAAAATTATAGTAATTTAAAGGTAAAAATAAAGTTAAGTTATTTGTAATTCATTTCGATAATAATATAGAAGTGTGTAATACCTTATTATTAGTATTGATTATAATATTTAAAAGATTTAATTAAATGAGTTGCTAATTTAGACTATTTATTATAAAGTTTACCTATAAATAGGTATTGATAAAATTACAAGCATTGGAGTTATTGCTATGAATAAGATATATGCCATCATTGGACCACACGCTGCTGGTAAAACTGCTATCATATCAAAATTAAAAGCACAAGGAATTCCTTTTATTATTAGCCATACTACGCGAAAACCTCACCCAGATGAGAAAGATGGACGTGAATATTATTTTGTTTCAAAAGAAGATTTTTTTAAACTAGATTTAGTAGAAAAGGTAACTTACCAAGGAGAGTACTACGGCATCGCTAAAAATGAGCTATTAAATAAAATGCAATCTAGTAAAATAAATACTGTAATGGTTGAACAAAGTGGCTATAAACAACTAAAAAAACTATTGGGTGAACGTTTAGAATCCATTTATATTATGGTAGATTACGTAACTATGGTTGAACGGATGCTAAATGACAAAGAAGACAACGATCAAATCAAAAAACAATTGGAATATACTGAAACAAATGGTGAATTGGAAAATTGGAAACTTACCAATCATGTTGTCAAAAATATCAATAATATCAATATTACCATTAATCAAATTCTCGCAATCATGGGTTTATTAGCCCGTAAATAGAATAAAAAATTCCGCATATCTATGGATATGCGGAATTTTTATGTTTAAGCTCTTCTCGCTTGTTCTTGTAACTTAGCAACGCGTTGTGCAGTATCTGGATGTGTACTAAATAAATTCATTATGGATTTACTAGTACCACTCAATGGATTGATGATGAACATATGGGAAGTCGCCGGTGTTGCTTGCTGCATGACTGCATGCTTTGCATAATGTTCAATTTTCTGTAACGCACTTGCCAAGGCTAATGGATTACGACAAATTTTACCACCTGCTTCATCGGCTTCAAATTCACGTGAACGAGAAATTCCCATTTGAATTAAGGTTGCAGTTAGTGGCGCAATGATAATTGTAAACAACATCCCAGCCATGCCGCCATTATCTTCTTCATCAGAACGACCAGCGCCAAAAATTGCTGCCCATTGTGCCATAGAACCAATCCATGAAATTACCCCAGCAATTGATGCAACTACGGTACTAATTAAAGTATCACGATTTTTAATATGTGCAAGCTCATGGGCAACCACGCCTTGTAGTTCTTCATATTGTAAGGTTCTCATAATACCAGTCGTTACTGCAACTACACCATTGGCAGGATTACGTCCTGTTGCAAAGGCATTTGGTACATCAGTATCAATAATATACACCCTTGGCATTGGGATATTTGCATTTTGTGCAAGACCCTTTACCATATTATATAAATCAGGTGCTTGTGTATCACTCACTTGGCGTGCATCATACATTTTTAATACGATAGAGTCACTATACCAATAACTGAAGAAATTCATCCCAAAAGAGAGAATCAGCATGACAGTTGCGCCTGATTTTCCTCCTACCGCGCCACCTACTGCCACTAATACACCAGTCAATAAAGCCAGCAATAATGTCGTTTTTAACGTATTCATAAAAAAGCCTCCCTTTTAAATTCCAAAATTAATTATTTATTTGTTCGCATTGTTTATTTTTTATATACCCAATGCTTAAAACTAATATAACAAGTAAAAACTCAATATAACCTGAAAAATTTGCAAAATAGAATCCCATTGCACGATCAGTTACAATTAACTTACCAGCTGTAAAAGCTAAAATTCCAGCGCCTAAATATACGATAATTGAAAATCGATTCATTAAGGTTAAAAATAGCTGTGAACCACATAATACAAGGGGAATACTTGCAAGTAAGCCACAAATAATCAAACTCCATTTACCACTCGGTACTGTTTGGGCAATCCCTGCTAACGATATGATATTATCCAAACTCATAATTAAGTCGGCAAATAGAATTGTCTTAATCGCTGACAGTAATGTAACTGGCTTATTACTTTGTGTATCATCCTCTTCATCATGATTGATTAATAAATTAATCGCAATATACAGTAATGCTAAACCACCAAAAAATTGTAGATAAGCGATTGATAATAGGTTTGTTGCAAATAAAGTTAAACAAACACGAATAACAATAGCACCAAAACAACCGATAAACATCGCTTTTTTCCTTTTATCTAAAGGTAAGTTTTTACATGCCAATGCGATTAAAATTGCATTATCACCACTTAAAATTAAATCTAATACTAAAATACTACCTAATGCCAATAACCATTCCAAACTTATACTCTCCTTTTTCTTAAACAAAAAGACCTTGTCTCATCCCGTAAGATTGAGACAAGGTCTGGCTTGCAAAATAAATTGCCAATAGTACCGGGTTTTTTTTCCGTAATGTCGATACTACTGTACAGCTACTCCCCTTGTTAGGAATATACCAATTAATGAAATTTAATATATATTAACATTAATTATCTAACTTGTCAACTTAAAAAATCATAACAGTAATACGAGGGACAAGGGGGTAAGTAGCCCAAGGGACTTTCACCTTCAGGCTCTCTCAGAACTGGACATGAACCTCTCAGCTCATCCGGCTCCCATTATCTAACCGTTGGAAAAATTCCAATTTAATCGTCGTAGTATTGGTATCACTGCTGCCTTATAAAAGCGGCATTACTGCATCATCTGCATATCTCGCCCACGGATTCTCTGTATGGTTCCGTTCCATCCATTTGTCAAATGCATAGTGCATAAATAGATTGGCTAGTACTGCCCCCTTTGTCGCTTTGCTGTCTTTACATGATAATCCGCTCCTTTTTTCAGATTATCACGCCAATTTAATTTTTGAAGCACTGCAAACCGTCATCTTGTCTATAGGCGTTGAAGATCAGGTGGCGATTGAAGTTTTGTTGCGTCAAGTTTTTCGTAAGCAGTTATAGTACTCTTTTTTCTTTGGTTTGAATCATCCTTAAGAGTCCAATCTATTGCTTAATTTAACCCTTTCCTGATATCTTTTGACTTTAAAGGCAAAATACAATTCCATGCAAAAGGAAAGGTCAGATAGTGATCTCCCAAAAACACTTTCTATTTTATCCAGCCGATAACGCAAAGTATTACGATGCATAAACAACGCATTCGCTGTTTCGGCTATCTTGCAGTTGCACTGTAAATACATTTCCAGCGTATCACACAAAGTTTTTTCCTGCTGAGCATCGCATTTCATCAATGGCTCCAACCAAGATTTATAATACTTTTCCAACAGTTTTTCATTCTCCACACCTGCTAAAATAGAAAAAATACCAATATCTTTATAAAAAACAACATTATCCTTATTTTTTATAGTTCCAGCAACGTGTCCCGCTATAACCGCTTCATCAAAAGCAGTTTTCAAATCTTCCACCGAACTGTAAGAGTTGCTGATGCCTACCTTCAAACGCAAATCATAAAACTGCCAGAAATGTGCCTCTATCCGCTTCAGTATATACACAAGATTATCCTTGATTTTATACAAAGGAATCATTACGATAATATTGTTATTTTGGTCCGATTTTAATAAATTAGGAATACCAACACTGTAAAATTCATATTGAATAAATTTATTTAAATTCGTTTTATATGTATCTAATTGCAGTTCTTCTGGCCATTGATTTTCAGGAAAAACCATTGTAAAACTTGCTATACTAAATGGTTTCAAGAAATCAATTCCATAAAATTGAGTCTGATACAATAAATCTCTATTATTTTTCCAATCTTTAAATAATATATCAGTAAAAATTCGTTCAAGGGTACTTTGCTTGTTTTCCTCTTCAATTAATTTTTTGCAAATAATCTGTGATAAATCCACTAATTTTATGGATAGAGAAAGCTCAAATAACGGCAAAGAAAGTTCGTCTGCCGTTTGTATGATTTCCGCTGCAATACGTCCTACATGAATAATAAAGCCTGCCGCATTCTTTTCATTGGCCACATACATGAACTGCTTCAATTTTGCGATATTTTGTGTAATACTGGTATGCGTTACAATAATAAGTTCGCCACCATGAATCCAGTCGCCCAAATTTTCGGAATCATCTAGACATTCGATACAATCAGCAAAATATAGCCAGCGAATAGGCCGATGCATACCTTCTTTCCCGCCCAATAATGTAAGATCTTTTAATTGAGGGATTTTCATTATATCTGAATAAAACATTTTGATCGGCCTCCCCAAAAACATAAATAAGGCAGCGTCTAGTATATTTTATTATAACACAGTCATAAACAAGAGTGCGTTTTACCAAAAAAGCCCGGTCAAAATGGCTTGAAGCCTTTTTGACCGGATCTCTTTTAAAACTGTACCACTTTATCAGCCAAACGAAAAAAAGCACAAATTGCTGTCTCCAATTCTAAATCAGGTGTATTCTCTTCCTTACAGTGAGATAAACCCTTGGATGACATAGCAAACATCATAACCGATGGAACCACTTTTGCAATTTCCGCTGCATCATGCAATGGGCCAGAAAACATACTTGTCTGCTCACCAGTTTCCGTTGCTATAGCTTCTTTACAGAGCGTCACTAGCTTCTCGGAAAAAATAGTCGGTGGATTGCTCCAGACTGATTCAAAATTTACCTCCACCCCATGCTCAGTTGCTACTTTTTCAGCGATTACCTTGGCTCCTTGTACTATTTTCACTAAAACGGCCTCATCAATTGAACGCTGATCCAAAGAAATACGGCACGTTCCCGGAAATATTGTCACGACATTCGGCCAAACCTCAACCTTCCCCACAGTACAATACGCATTATATTTGAGACCAAGCTCACGAAAACCAAGAGAAGCCTGCGCTGCAGCCAGAAATGCATCATGACGCATAGCAATCGGAGAACCGGAATGCGACGGCTGCCCCTTGAAAGTTATATATTGTCGCTGGCATCCCGTAATCCCATACACACAGGCAACCGCTTTTCCCTGTTGTTCAAGCAAAGGTGCCTGTTCAATATGCAGTTCGAGATAGCCTTTCATAGGTTTATCCAAAAATTCTTTTCTCGCCTTGATAAGATCCTTTGTCTCTATACAATACATTTTTAACGCATCAGCAAAACGAATACCGTTATTATCACGAAGGCTTTCGATAGTTTTCACATCTATGGCTCCACTCACGGCGGCTGAACCGACACAACTGTAACCAAAGCGCGCTCCCTCTTCATCAGCCCAGTTTACCACATAAAGAGTATGTTTCGGCTTTACACCATTCTTTCCATAACGTCTGAGAATTCCCATACCGGCCACAACGCCTAATGCACCGTCTAACCATCCACCATTTGGAACACAATCCAAATGACTGCCGATGACGATTGCATCTTCACTTTCACCTTGGATCTTGGCCCATACATTATGCGCCGCATCAACAAATATTTCAGCACCTTCTGCCTTCATTTTTCCTTTAAACCATTCTACAGACCGATCCCATATAGGCGTCCAAGCAACACGTTGCGCCCCATCTTCATTCGACGTAAGCTGAGCTAATTCTCTTAACTCACTGATCACTGTTTTTGCCGCCTGCTGCAAATCAAACTCCATAAGAAAACCTCTTTTCTTGAAAATCCACAACGATGAATATAGATGTTCTGACAGCTTGTCTATAAATTACCTTACCAACTGCCAGAGCTATTTTTATTATTCATTAACCACTTTTTTTACAAAGGTATCATCAATAATTGTAGCAGCATCAACATCTTTTTTGATTACTTTCAAATCCTTTAGGAAGGAAGCAATTTTCTGTTGTGTATACCCCCAATACGTAGCCTTATCTGCCTTAGTAAAACCTACAACGCTATCTTTAGCCGTTGTAATAACCAATGTATCCATCATCTCATGGCATTCTTTTGGTGAAACATTCATCTTTTTGGCCATAATAGCTTCTGCTTCATCACGATTGTTTTGCCAATATAATACGGTTTCATTCCAACTTTTCACAAAAGCTGTAACAGACTCTGGATGTTCTTTGATCATGTCTGCTGAAGCAGCAATACAGTCGGTAATCAAATCTGGATTATCCTTAGTGGAATACAAAAGTTTCCCACCACCATTTACAGCTTTCCCTAAATAAGGTTCCCAAATAGAAGCAGCATCCACTTTACCAGCCAAAAATGCATTGCCAGCATCAGCCATACTCATATCCACAATTTTTACATCAGCGGCCGACATTCCAGAATTATCAAGTAAAGTTAATAAATACATATGATCTACACTGTAAAGCTGGGTCGCTATTGTCTTGCCCTTTAAATCCTTAATACTTTGGATTTCTGGTTTAGACACTAGACCATCTGACCCCAGAGATTTATCTGTCATCATAATGACTTTGAATTTAGCTCCTTCACTCACTGGCGGAATGGTATCTGGAGCTGGATACGTACACATATCCAAATTACCCGATAGAAATGCATTACTGCTTTCTGTTGTAGAAGGAAATTCTTTTAAAGAGACCTCCAAGCCATTTTTCTGAAATATCCCCTTTTCTTGTGCAACATAAACGAGCATATTCGTTGGCCAAGATGTAAACCCAATCCTTACTTTCATAGGTTCCTTCGAGCTTTCAGCTTTTTCCGCAGATTTTGTTCCACCACAACCTGAAACTAAAAGTACCAGAAGTAAACCAGCTAACAAGAAACTCATTACATTTTTCTTATTCATAACTATTTCCCCCCATATTTTTTCATTGTTTTATTCTTCTGCATGCTCGGCGTATAACAATTGATTAATATATTTACGGAAATTAATAAATTCCATGGTATCTTTTATATCCAAACTACGATTTTGTCCCATTTCAACGTTGACCACCTGTTTAAGCGTGCCAGGGTGCGTTGCCATAACAAAAATTTTATTTGCTAGAAACACAGCTTCATCAATATCATGCGTTACAAATATAATGGTCGGTCGTTCTTTCTGCCAAATTTCACGTAGCAATAACTGCATGTTGCTTTTCGTATGCTGATCTAACGCCCCGAATGGTTCGTCCATCAAGAGTACTTCTGGCTGGTTGGCTAGCGCCCGGGCAATGGCGACACGTTGCTTCATACCACCCGATAACTCTCGTGGATAGCTGTGACGAAATTTAGTAAGCTGAATACTTTGCAAATATTTATCCACGATTTCATTCATCTGATCAACTGGCATTTTCTTTAGCTTTAAGCCAAATTTTATATTTTCCTCGACAGTCATCCACGGAAAAAGCGTGTATGTCTGAAAAACCATACCACGATCAGCCCCAGGGCAGGTTACTCGCTGATTATTAATCAGAATCTCGCCTTGGGTTGGAAAATCAAGCCCGGCAAGCATGTGCAGTAAAGTAGACTTTCCACAGCCAGAAGGACCAATAATGCAGACAAAATCATTGTCCTCAATATTTATACTTACATCCTTGATCGCGGTAAATGTTGTTTTTTTCGTTTCATATACCTTGTCAATATTGCAAAGCCTAATCTTACTTTTTGCCGCACTTTCCTCTAATCCAGTGGTCTGTTGAACATCATACTCTGGTTGTATCTCCATCATGAACTGCTCCTTTCATCCCAGGGAAACATTTTTTTGATGGCTATTGCAAACAGCCGGTCAGTAATCAATCCCAATATCCCGATAATCAAAATACCGGCAAAAATAGCATCTGTATTGAAAAAGCGCTGCGCCCTCAGAATCGTATAGCCAAGACCGGAATTTGAAGCCACCAATTCGGCAACAACCAAATATGTCCATGCCCAGCCAATCGTAACCCGTAATGTAAGCATAATTCTAGGTCCCATCGCCGGAATCAAAACTTTAAAAATTGTACTCCAGCGTTTTGTCCCAAGTGTATAACTGGCTGATAGCAAATCCTCTGGCACCGATCTAGCATCATCGGCAATCATTAAAGCCATTTGAAAAAATGTTCCAATAAACACCACAACAATCTTAGCCACTTCATCAATCCCCGCCCAAACCATGACCAAAGGAACGAATGCTGGTACTGGCATGTAACGGATAAATTCGCACAATGGTCCGATTACTGCTTCAACTTTTTTAAAAGAACCACATAAAATGCCTAACGGTATTCCTAAAGCCGCCGCTACCAAAAATCCCATCGTAATACGATAAATACTGACCACTGCATTCTCACACAGACTGTTGTCCTTAATGCCTTCAATAATATTAGTAAAGACACTAGAAAGTTGCGGCAAAAACATGGGTTTTACCATACCACTGACCGTAGCCAGTATCCAACAGCCAATGATAAAGGTAAAGGTGGCAACCGTAATTAGAAAATATGTCTGTTTGCAGATATCTTGACGCAATCTAAAATCATTTTTCATTTTTTCTCCCCCTGCATGGCATTTCATGACGCTGCGGATAACCGCCTTACTCTTCCTCATAAAACCAACATATTTATTATAAAAAAAAGGCAAAAAGCAGCTTAAATTCTTTTAAGCGCCCTTGCCTAATTATTCGATACGAATATATTATTCAGCTCTTTGCAACGGGAAAGTCATACAATGCGGTCCACCTCCGCCTTTGAGAATTTCTACAAGGTCAATGGCAATGACTGCTAGCCCAAGCGAACGCATTTTTTCATTGACAATCTTATTATTGGTAAAAGAAATTACCCGCCCATCACCTAAGGACTGCAAGTTACAATAATGGCGGAAAACTCCTTCCTGCGGTACATCAATTAGAGTAAACTTTCGTTTTTCTAACATTTTTAAGAAAAAGTCCGGTAAAGCCGATTTACACACTACCGCCACTTTATCTGCAACAATATTAAAGCACATATCTAAATGCAAATTTTCCCGATGACACGGAATGCCCACCATGTTATAACCCAATTCTTGCATTTGACGAGCCACATTATCATAACCGTCTTGATCGGTTCTGGCAATAATACCATGCGCAATTGTATATTCATCTAGCATCCAGAAATCTCCACCTTCAAAAGCACCTGCTGTACAGCGCGCAATAACTGGTATTCCCATTTCTTTCATTTTCGCTTCATATTTTACTGTTTCTCCAGCGCGGCAAGGCTCCCTAAATTTCCCCATGATATACCCTTCAGCAACACATCCGCCAAAATCTCTGGCAAAAACTTCGTAGGTAAGTCCCGGTGTCGGATCCATCAGAACGACTTCTACGCCATTTTCTTGATACGCTTGTACAAAATCTGCATGCTCCCTCAAACATTCCACCTTATTGACCATTTCACCCTTTTTTAGCCAATCCTCGGTAATCACATTGATGGGTTCAAATTCAAAATACGTTGGTGGACATAACAACACTTTTTTCAATGTATTGGTTGCATTTTTTACATATGTCATAGCAATCCCCCTCAATTAAATACAAAAAACTGCATAGCCTGCGCCTCCTTGCCGGAATCCTCCGCAAGCTCAGGCGCCATTGCCATACAGTTTTATCGGTAAAGTTATTATAGTGTTATTATATCTGTAACAAAAAAGAATAACAATGGTCGCTCCGCCTATAATTTGATTGCTTTTTACAGCACCACGCACAAATTATCAAAAAAAGAACGTCCTCATTGTCCTCCATTATCTATTACAAAACCATGTAACATAATTATCCACCAATTGAAAATTCTTACTCGCTTTTTCGATTACTTCGAGATCGCAAAGTTCATATGCGGTCTGAAGCGATTTTTTTGCCAATCAGGATAATGGGAAAAATCATCGTTTGCTTCCAATTCCTCGACAATGTCCATCTCCTCATTACTAACAGTAATAATTATTCCTGTTTTTTTGTTTAATCACTGATGGTATTCATCCATTTGCATTTCCATTTCAGAAATCAGATCCGTTATTTTTATAATCAATTCCATATAGATACTGATGTTCTGTTCAGTACACATTGATTATGCTTTTACAATGATCCACCTGAGATTCATCAATAGTTATAGATAATACAAAATGGTCTGAGATTAAAATCTTAGACCATTTTGTATTATAACTCATCATTATTGTATATACTTACACATTTTCACTTTATGCCTTAACTCACAATTAATTAAATATCTAAATTACGTACATGTTTTGCATGTTCCTCAATAAAGTTTCGTCTAGGTTCAACCTTATCCCCCATTAATATGGAGAAAATACTATCTGCTTCCAGAGCATCTTCTAAATGAACTTGCAAAATCGTTCTACCTTCTGGGTTCATTGTTGTTTCCCATAATTGTTCTGGATTCATTTCCCCAAGACCTTTGTAACGCTGTACACCAATACCATCACGGCCAATACGATCTAATAAGTTACTCATTTCATCATCACTATATAGATACCATTGCTCGCGACCTTTTTTCACTAAATATAAAGGTGGCTGTGCAATATAAATACGACCAGCTTCAATCAATGGTTTCATATAACGATAGAAGAAAGTAAGCAGTAGCGTTCTAATATGTGCGCCATCCACGTCGGCATCAGTCATGATAATGATTTTACCATAACGGCTCTTATCTAAATCAAATTCATCAGCAATCCCGTTACCAAAAGCAGTAATCATGGTTCTAATTTCATCATTATTTAATATTTTATCTAAACGAGCCTTTTCTACGTTTAGGATTTTACCACGTAGTGGTAAAATCGCTTGGAAGCGACGATCACGTCCTTGTTTTGCTGAACCACCAGCAGAATCCCCTTCTACGAGATATATTTCAGTCTGCATCGGATCTTTGATTGAACAGTCAGCAAGCTTACCAGGCAGAGAACTAATTTCAAGGGCGTTCTTACGACGCGTTAATTCACGGGCTTTACGAGCTGCCTCTCTTGCTCTTGATGCCAATAAAGATTTTTCGATGATTTTCTTCGTAATAGCTGGATTTTCTCCAAAAAACTCTGTTAATCCTTCGCTGACAATAGAATCGACAATACCACGGACTTCACTATTACCTAGTTTTGTTTTTGTTTGTCCTTCAAATTGCGGCTCACGAATTTTTAAACTAATAACGCAAGTTAAACCTTCGCGAATATCTTCACCGGTTAAATTATCTTCGGAAGATTTTAAAACATTAGCTTTACGAGCAAAGTCATTTGCTGCACGCGTTAACGCAATTTTAAAACCAGCTAAATGCGTACCGCCTTCTTCCGTATTGATATTATTAACGAAACTATAGATATTTTCAGAGTAACTTGTACTATATTGCATTGCGATTTCAACTACAGTCGTATCTTTTGTGCCTGAAAAATAAATTGGCTCTGGATGAATCGTCTCTTTTGCGGTATTTAAATGTTCAACAAACGAGCGAATTCCACCTTCAAAGTAGAAAACTTCACTGTGTTCATCTCGTTCATCTGATAAAGTAATGGTAATTCCTCTATTTAAGAAAGCAAGCTCTCTTAACCGATGTTTTAAAACATCAAAGCTATAGACAGTCTCTTCAAAAATCTCTGGATCCGGTTGAAAATGCACTTTGGTACCATTTTCTTCAGTTGTACCAATAATACAAAGTGGGCTACTAGTAATACCACGTTCGAAAACGATTTTATGTATATTACCATCTCTTTTAACTTCAACCTCAAGCGATGTACTTAAAGCATTTACAACGGATACCCCAACACCATGTAAACCACCTGATACTTTATATCCTTCACCGCCGAATTTACCACCGGCATGTAGTACTGTAAGTACTACTTCAATTGCTGGTTTACCACTTTCATGCATATCAACTGGAATCCCACGACCATTATCGACAACAGTAATACTATTATCATGATGAATCGTAACTTCTATATGGCTGCAATACCCAGCCAAAGCTTCGTCGATACTATTATCAATAACTTCATATACTAAATGATGTAACCCCTTACTAGATGTACTACCAATATACATTCCTGGACGTTTACGAACAGCCTCTAAACCTTCTAATACTTGAATCTGACTTGCACCATAATCACCATGTACTGCGCTAACTTCTTCGTCATCTACCATATCCAGTATGTTTTTTTCTTCATTATTTTCCATATGAACCTCCTTGAATTATTCCCAATTTATCTTTACTCAGAATCTATAGCTAGTCTTCATTATAAAATAAATTATCAGCTCTCTTTTTTAATGTTAAAGAAGAAATTGCTGACAAATAAACTTTTGATTTTGTAACAACAAAGGATTTTGGATCATTTTCTGATATATCAATAATAAAATTTTTACTTTTCATTTTTTTTATAAATTCACGATTTACCACAGATCGAAAACTCTTGTAATCATTAATAGAAACAATGTCGATCAGTGCTACTACAATATCAGATCCTAGATGTAGAAACATTAATATTTCCTCCTGAATTTAGCAATCGTTTTATTAATTAATTTTTCATTGACTTCATCATGCTTTGCTCCAGTAAATAACATCGTTAACGTCATTAAATTCATATTAACCTCGTTATCTTCACCTTTGTCTAGATTTAGATTACTTGCAAAAATACGAATTAAGGTAATCTTAGCATCAATATATTCATCAGCAGTACATGCTACATAATTATTTACCTCAGCATAAGTTACCCAAGGAACTTCTAATAATATTTTGCGAATCGCTGTATGCTTTTCTTTTTTTAACTCAATTTTACAAACGCTACAATATTGGCTTTCTTTTGGGCAAAGTGTATCACACTTTTCACATTTATGCCATTCCTTCGCTATTTTTAATTTATTAAAGGCTAGATGCTTTTGATAAAGTTTTGCTATTTTATCTTGTAACTTTTCCTCTGCTACGTTTTCTACAATCTGTTTGGCGCTATTTACTTCATTTGCATCAAGTTTTACTTTTCTAAGCTCTCTCGCAATATTGACTTCTTCAATTTCTTGCTCATCATCATTGATTTTATTTTTAAAATATTCTGTGCGAAAACGAATATCTTTAATTAATGGTTCACCAACGAATTGATTAACCTTAAAAATAATATCAGCTTTCATCATGGATAAATGATGACACCAAACAGAGTTGTTGACTGAAATAAACAATACATTATATTCCACACTTAGAGGCGAAGATTGCACAGCTATATCTTTACCGACAATTTTTTCCCAATTTAATATGGCCAATTGCGTCTTATAATTTTTATTAATTCCCAAACTGCTAACCATTTGGGGGAGTATTTCTTTTACCTGTTCCAAAAAAATCACTCCACTATTTTACCAGCTACAACATGATAATATTTTCCTAAACTTTCTTTAGTAAAATAATTTAAATCAGTCGCTGTAATAAACGTTTGAATTTTATCTCGAATAAATAATAATAACTGCTCACGCCTATTTGCATCAAGCTCACTCATGACATCATCTAATAATAAAACAGGGTATTCACCCGTTTCTGATTTAATAAATTCTAATTCAGCAAGTTTAAGAGCTAATACACCTGTACGTTGTTGTCCTTGCGAACCAAAGGATCGTAAGTTTATATTATTTACTTTTAAAATAATATCATCGCGATGTGGTCCTATACTAGTATTCCCACGAATGATATCAATTTCACGAGACTCACTCAATTTATTATTATACCATGTATTTAAATCTTCTGGAACTATATTATCTTCCAATCCAGAAATTATATAACTAATTTCTAGACTTTCTTTATTTTTTGAAATTCTCCGATGCATCAAATTTGCAAGCATATTCAACTTTTTGATTGCATCTAACCTTTTTAATACAATATCACTTGCAATAACCGCTAATTGTGTATCCCAACTTTCTAGCAACTCTTTACTGCTTTTCCGTTCTTTTATTTTTTTCAGCAACATATTACGTTGGGCAACAATTCGATTATATTTAACGAGCTGTTTATAATAAATCGGACTTGCTTGAGAAATTTCAATATCAATAAAACGTCTTCTCCCTGACGGAGCGCCTTTAATTAAAGATAAATCCTCTGGCGAAAAAAGAACAACATTGATGATACCGATTAAATCCTTTTGCTTGATAGGATGGCCATTGTAAATCATTTCTTTATTTTTTTCCGCACTAAAATTAAAAACTAATTTATTTTCAACCATCATCCGCTCAAAAATTAGGCTCACTTTTGCCTGTGGCTTCTCCCACATAATTAAATCATGATCAATATTTGTGCGATGAGAATGCCCCATCGCAGCATAATAAATCGCTTCGATAATATTGGTCTTTCCTTGCGCATTTTGACCTAAAAATACATTTAAATTATGGGTAAATACTAAAGATAAAGCAGTATAATTTCTATAGTTATGTAAACTAATTTGCTTTATGCGCATCCGTTATTCACCTTGACTTTTAACAACTTTCCAAGTACCTGTTCCCACAATTTCAACTACGTCCCCAGGGTATACTTTTTTTCTTCTTTCCGTCAAGAAAACATCGTTTAGTTTTATGATTTTTTCATCTAACATAAATCTAACTTGACCTCCTGAATCGATAATACCAGCCCATTTTAACAGCTGATCAAGTTGGATCACGTCACTATTAATTTCTATTGTTTCCATATTGTTTCTCCTTTTTAACTATGATCAACTCGTACGAACTGGCGTAATGATATAGTTATAAGTATCATCGTCGCAAGGTCTAATACTAGCTGGGCTAAGTGGCTCATTTAAGGAAAAATAAATTTTTTCACTATCGATATTTTTAAGTATATCTGTTACATATTTTGCATTAAAAGCGATATCAATTTCTTTACCAGATAACGCAATATCAACGGATTCTTCAGCTTTACCAATATCAGGATTATTAGAAGTAATCATCACTGATTTTTCAGTAAAAGATAAGCGAATTACATTATAATCACCAGAACGTGATATCAGTGAAACACGCTCTACTGCCGAGGAAAAAGCATCGGTATTTAATACAATTTCAGTTGCAAATTCAGCTGGAATAACGCGTTTATAATCTGGGAATTGTCCTTCGATTAATCTCGATATTATGTAAACATTATCAAAAGTAAAACTGATTTGATTTCGCGTACAATTAATCGTCACTTCAGAAGGCACTTCGGAAACCATAATACGAGCCAATTCCATTAATATTTTCGAAGGAATTATGATTTTTATTTCTCCATTGAATTCATCAAGATATTCTTTTTTGATTGCCAATCTATGTGTATTGGTTGCAACCATCATCACATCACTATTGGTAACTTCGAGTAATCCACCAGTAAATACAGGTCTAGCTTCATCTTGTGAACAAGCAAAAACTGTTTTTTTGATTAAATCTCTAAATACATTATCGCGAATTTTAAAAGTTGTTGTTCCATCTAGCGGATATAGCACTGGGAATTCCGCTGCAGGTAAACTTAATAGATTAAATTGTGCAGTATTTGATGTGATTTTTAGTGTATGATCTTCACGATTTGTTACAATCTCGACCATTTCACCAGGTAATCTGCGAACAACTTCTTGAAAATAACGGCCAGATAAGACTATCGCACCTGGCTCGTCAATTTGTGCATCTATTTTACAGCTAATACCAAGTTCATAATCTGTTGCTTGTAATTCCAATGTGTTGTCGAAGGCATTTAAATAAATACCAGATAAAATAGGCATTTGCGGTTTGCTTGATACCGCTTTTTGAACAATTTGTACAGCATGTACGAGTTGTTCTTTTGTACAGGAAAATTTCATTAAAAGTCCTCCTTGAGTATATTATGACTATTTTGCTTAAATAATATAAGAAATAGTCGTATTAGTCGTAGGGGCTGTAGATATGTGGATAACTAAGAATAAAGCGTGTCAAAGAAAGTAAATTTGTGTGAATAAAATGTAGATAAAGATATTGCGAGTTATCCACATATTCACACAAAAATCTGCATAAAAAGTTACCCACAAAGAATATACAGCTAATACGCTGACTTATAAACAGAGTTATACACTACATACTTTCAATTCTCTTAATAAGTTCTTTGATTGTATTATTTAATTTCATATCTTCATTGCGTTCGCGGCTAATTTTATCATGGGCATGAATGACTGTTGTATGATCGCGACCACCAAACATTTCACCAATACGTGGCAAGGAAGTGTCGGTAAGTTCGCGACATAAATACATGGCGATCTGACGAGGAAAAGCAAGATTACGCGTTCTCTTTTTCGCTAAGAGTTCATCAATTCTAAGTTTGAAGTACGAGGAGACAATTTCTTGGATCAATTCTAACGTAATTTGTTTTGTTTTGCCTGTAGGGAATATATCTTTTAAGGCTTCTGTAGCTAATTCATTATTCACGACTTGATTCGTTAAAGATGCATACGCCATTACGCGAATTAATGCGCCTTCAAGTTCACGAATATTATTATCAATACGGCTAGCAATATATACCATAACATCGTTAGGTACATTTAAATTTTCAAGCAATGCCTTTTTACGTAAAATCGCAATACGTGTTTCGAGATCAGGTGCTTGAATATCAGTAATTAGTCCCCATTCAAAACGAGAACGAAGTCTGTCTTCGAGAGTTTGGATTTCACGTGGTGGACGGTCACTAGATATAATAATTTGCTTATTTGCTTCATGCAATGTATTGAATGTATGGAAAAATTCTTCTTGTGTGTGTTCTTTTTTAGATAAAAATTGGATATCATCGACAAGGAGAACATCAATATTACGATATTTTTGGCGAAAACTTTCTGGATTACCGTCGCGAATTGAATTAATAAGTTCGTTTGTAAATTTTTCACTAGAAATATATAAAACGCGAAGATTTGGATGATTTTTTAAAATACGATGCCCAATTGCATGCATCAAATGTGTTTTACCAAGTCCAACACCGCCATACATAAAAAAAGGATTGTATACTTGTGCTGGAGATTCGGCAACTGCAAGGGCAGCCGCATGGGCAAATCGGTTAGAATTACCAGTAACAAATGTGTCAAAGACGTATTTTGGGTTTAAAGAAAGGGAATCCTCTACAATAATCGAAGGATTTGTTTTGGCATCTACCAATCTTGGTTGTTGATCAAGGGAATAATCTTCAATCAAAGAAGTTTGGATAGAGTTATTAAAATTATTTTTTGCTGGTTTGTTTTGGGGAATTTGTGCTTCTGGGGCAGGTACATCATTTTCAATGGCAAGATTTGTAATAATAACTGATAATTTTTTATTGGTAACCTCATAGCCGGCATCAATGATAAAAGGAATATAACGAGATTCAATCCATTCTTTCATAAATTTCTTTGGGGTACCAAGTTCAATGGTAGTATCTGTTAAAGAGATAGGAACGACAGGTTTCAGCCAAGTATCACAAGTTAATTTAGATAGGGAAAGCTCTAATTTACTTAAAATTTGTTCCCAGGTGGCTTGTAATTGTATTGTATCCATAAAGAAAATCCTTTCTAAAAAGAAAAATATAAACATAATTTATTAACATCTTCATAAATTATCCACAGTTTTATTAACAGCTGTGAATATCTTTTTGAAATAAAAGTAAAAAAAGACGAAAAAAAATACAAAACCGGGAAAATAAAATTCACCTAAAGTTTGTATTATCTATATCTATCAGGTTACGCTCTTATGTTGATAAATGTGTGTATAAGTAGCGGTTTCTGTTAATAAGATTGGAGGTTATGCACAAAAAATTTGGTTTTGTGGATAAGTAACTGACTTTATATTATCAAAATGAGTGTAAGTTATCAACATGTTTTTATAAGTTACGGCACAAATTTACAATAAATATCCACAAAGTTATACAATAATATTTTAGTAAACTGTGCAAAAATCTTGACACCAGAGCGTGGCTAGTCTATAATTTCTATAGTTAAAATTGATTATTTTGACCGAGAATGTTTTCGTATTATTGCAAGGAGGTGTTGTAGATATGAAACGTACTTATCAACCAAATACATTGTGGAAAAAAAGAACGCATGGCTTCCGTGAACGTATGAAGACCAAAGGTGGTCGTCTTGTTTTAAAAAGAAGACGTGCTAGAGGCAGAAGTAAATTGTCTGCTTAGTAGGTCACTTAGGTGACCTATTTTTTCCATATAGCAGGATGGTAAAAAAATGATGTATAAACTACCAAAGCAGAATATTCTGCGTAAAAACAAACAGTTTCAGAGTGTTTATCGATATGGTAAGTCATATGCGAATCGTATGATGGTTATTTATGTATTATCAAACAAGGATACTCAAAGAAAAGTTGGCTTTGCAGCAGGTAAACGCCTGGGCAATGCTGTGGTTAGAAACCGAGTGAAAAGGCTTCTTCGTGAAACCTATCGACTGAATCAACATAAGTTGAAACTTGGTTTTGATTTACTCTTAGTTGGTCGCAAGCCAATGGTTGATGTAAAATACAAAGTTGTCAGCAAGGCTTTTGGAGATTTATGCACAAAAGCTAGTATTTTTGATAAATAGGTGGTCGTAAAATGAAAAAAATTTTTATTTTATTGATAAAATTTTATCGGATATTCTTATCGCCGTTAAAACCACCTACTTGTCGTTTTGTGCCAACTTGTTCTGAGTATGCATTAATTGCTTTTGAAAAATACGGGGTGTGGCGCGGAGCCTATATGACGCTTCGGCGAATTTTAAAGTGTCATCCGTTTCATAAAGGCGGCTATGACCCTGTGAAATAAATAGTTAGTAATAAATATGTTCGAGGATGTGAAAATTTAGTGGATTTTTTTATGAATCTATTTAATGCGTTGATTGGGTATTTACAGAGTTTCTTGACAATTTTTTATAACTTAAGTGATGCTCTTGGGTATGCAAATTATGGTGTAGCGATTATTTTAATGACGATTGTAATTAAAATGATCCTTTATCCATTAACTGTAAAACAAGTGAAATCGATGAAAGCTATGCAAGACATGCAGCCTGAATTAAAAAAAATACAAACAAAGTATAAAGATAATCCGGCAGAATTACAAAAACAAATGGCAGCTTTATATAGTAAAGCTGGCGTAAACCCTTTAGCTGGATGTTTACCATTGATTGCGCAAATGCCGATCTTAATTGGAATTTTTTATGCAATTCGTGATTATGTTTACGAAGGGGCGCCAACATTTCTTTGGGTAACCAATCTTTCGCAAGCTGACCCATATTATATTTTACCTATTGTGTCAGCAGCAACCACGTATATTCAACAAAAACAAACAACAACAGAATCAAACCAACAAATGAAAATGATGATGATTTTCATGCCATTATTCATCGGTTGGATTAGTTTGACATTCCCAGCTGGTTTGGTATTATATTGGGTAATCAGTAATACAATGCAAATTTTGCAACAATGGTGGATGTCTCGTATTGATAATAAACTAAAAGGGGAGGCTGCTTAATATGCTTACTGTAGTTGAAAAAACAGGTAAGACTATTGAAGAAGCTTTAGCAGCGGCATTAACCGAACTCAATGTGAATGAAGATCGCGTTGAGTATGAGGTTCTTGATTTGCCTAAAAAAGGATTTTTGGGACTAATTGGTGCCAAACCTGCTAAAATTAAGGTAACTGTAAAAAAAGTTCCGTCGATTGAAGTGGCAATCAAGTTTTTAGAAGATATTTTTGATGCGATGAAGATTGCAGTAGCGATCGAAACAATAAAAAATGAAGATGATTATACTTGTGATTTACATGGTGAAGATTTAGGTATTTTAATTGGCAAACATGGGCAGACTTTGGATGCCCTGCAATATTTAACCAATCTTGCGGCCAATAAAGATATGAGTCAAGAAAAGATTAGAATTACACTTGACGTAGAAAATTATCGAAAAAGAAGGCAAGAAACGTTATGTCGGTTAGCAAATCATTTAGCTGATAAAGTGAAAAGATTTGGTGATAAGATTGTTTTAGAACCAATGAATCGGCATGAAAGAAAAATTATTCATACGGCATTGCAAGATGATCGCCGTATACTTACATATAGTGATGGTGAAGAGCCATATCGTAAAGTTGTTATTGCATTAAAACGGTAATTAAGTAAAGAATAAAACCCAGTAATGAATATTACTGGGTTTTTGAATATTATATAGGCTGGAGGGTGACTTTTATGATGATGCATACTGAAACTATTAGTGCCATTGCTACATCTATCGGTGAGGGTGGAATTGGTATTGTTCGTTTAAGTGGCGATAAAGCACTTGAAATTGCAAAAAATATATTTGTTCCTAAAAGTAATAAAAAGCTTGAAGATGTTTCTTCGCATCATGTTACCTATGGACAAATTGTCGATAAAAAAAATAATTATGTAATTGATGAGTGCTTACTCTTAACGATGCATGGCCCGCATTCATATACTTGTGAGGATGTTGTTGAATTTCATTGTCATGGTGGGGCAACTCCACTTAGTAATGTGCTTAGTCTAACTCTTCGAGAGGGAGCGAGATTGGCTGAAGCTGGTGAGTTTACTAAACGTGCTTTTTTAAATGGTCGTTTAGATTTATCGCAAGCACAAGCGGTTATTGATGTGATTCGTTCAAAAACAGATGCATCGCTTCGCATGGCTGTTGGTCATTTAAAAGGTCAATTTTCAGAAAAAATTCGTGAGTATCGTCATGAAATTTTAAGTATGATTGCACATTTAGAAGCAGCGATTGATTTTCCTGAAGACGATATTGATGAAATTGCAACAGATGAAGTAAGAGAACAGGTCGTGCATGTAAAAGCAGATATTGAGAAGCTTTTAGCAACAGCAAAGACCGGACGGGTACTGCGTGAAGGTTTGGAAACGGCAATAATAGGCAAACCGAATGTTGGTAAATCGAGTCTTTTAAATGCATTGTTAAATGAGAAACGTGCTATTGTTACGGATGTTCCCGGTACAACGCGTGATAGTATCGAAGAGTTTGCAAATATTGGGGGAATCCCACTTAAAATTATTGATACTGCTGGTATCCGTGAAACAGAAGATATTGTTGAAAAAATTGGTGTTGAAAAATCACGAAGTTATATTGAGCGAGCTGATTTAATTTTGGTACTTTTGGATATTGCCAATGACTTGTCGCCAGAAGATGAGGAGATCCTTAATATCATTCAAGATCGCCAAGCAATTATTTTGGTGAATAAAAGTGATTTACAGCCAAAACTCGATATTAAGTATCTTACAGAAAAATTACCGAACCATAATGTAATTAAAATTTCTACGGTTGATGGTACCGGCTTAGAAGAGTTAGAAACAACGATTGTCAATATGGTTTATAGTGGGCAAGTCAAACAAGGGGAAGGGGCCTTTGTTAGTAATGTTCGCCAATCTGAAATATTAAGAATGACGGATCAATTTTTACAAGAAGTTTTAGCTACAATTGACCGCGGCATGTCTCCAGACTTTATTGTGATTGATTTGCGTTCTGCTTGGGGAAAGCTTGGTGAAATTACGGGGGATACAGTTGGCGAGGATATTATTGATCAAATCTTTAGCCAATTTTGCATAGGAAAATAAATGGAGACTTAATTCACACAGCGTTTTAATGCCGTCTGAGTTCTAGTCGAATTTATCTAGGGAATTAGCCGTTCTTTACTCACCGCTTGCAAAAGCAGGAGCATTAGAGCGGGGGGAGTCATCGGATAAAGTTTTGCAAGTAGTGGAGCAAAGTCAAAATAGAATTGATTGGCACACTGCGATCAGTGAAAAAATAGGGAGATGTTTGTATTGTTTCTTGCTGAAGAGTATGATGTAATTGTTATTGGAGCAGGCCATGCTGGGGTAGAAGCTGCACTTGCAGCAGCACGTATGGGTTGTAAAACAATGCTTGCAACATTAAACATGGATAATATCGCGATGATGCCTTGTAATCCTTCTGTTGGTGGTCCAGCAAAAGGTCATTTAGTTTGTGAACTTGATGCCTTAGGGGGAGAAATGGGGATCAATAGTGATAAAGCTTGCATTCAATTTAGAATGCTAAATACTGGTAAAGGACCAGCGGTACATGCTTTAAGGGCACAAGCCGATAAAAGACTTTATCAATTTATGATGAAAGAAACTTGTGAAAATCAAGAAAATCTTGATGTAAAACAATTGTTAATAGAAAAATTAATCATAGAAAATAATGTAATCAAAGGTGTAGAAATTGAAACTGGTGAAGTTTACCATTGCAAATGTGCTGTTTTGGCATCGGGTACGTATTTAAAAGGTAAAATTGTCATTGGTGAAAATGCTTATTCGGGTGGACCGAACGGGCAAAGAGCCGCAGAAAAATTGTCAGATTCTTTACTGCAGGCTGGTGTAAAATTGATGCGCTTTAAAACAGGCACGCCAGCGCGGGTAGATGGCAGATCACTGGATTATTCAAAAATGATAATTCAGCCGGGCGACGACGAGGTTCACAATTTTTCCTTTATGAGTAATGTCCAGACAAGAGAGCAAGTACCTTGCTGGCTTACATATACCAATGAAAAAACACATGAAATTATTCGGAATAATTTACATCGCGCGCCAATGTATTCTGGCATGATTGAAGGTACAGGTCCTAGATATTGCCCAGCAATAGAGACTAAAATTGTCCGTTTTGCAGAAAAAACATCACATCAATTATTTGTTGAGCCTGAGGGTCTAAATACAAATGAGATGTATGTACAAGGCATGTCAACGAGTCTGCCGATTGACGTACAATATGAATTTTTAAAGACGATTCCCGGCCTCGAAAATGTAAAAATTATGAGACCTGGATATGCTATAGAATATGATTGTGTAGATCCTCTGCAGTTAAAATCATCTCTTGAATTTAAAGCAATTAAAGGACTGTTTTCTGCAGGACAAGCCAATGGTACTTCTGGTTATGAAGAAGCTGCGGCTCAAGGGCTGATAGCAGGAATCAATGCGGCTTTGGTCGTACAAAACAAAGAACCTTTAATTCTTTCGCGGGCTGATGCTTATATTGGGGTATTAATTGATGATCTTGTAACAAAAGGGACAAATGAACCTTATAGAATCATGACTTCACGTGCGGAATACCGCCTCATTTTAAGACAAGATAATGCGGATTTACGGTTGACAGAAAAAGGGTATCAAGTTGGGTTGGTAACGAAAGAACGTTATGCTCGCTTTCAAGCGAAGAAGCAGGGAATTGACCATACGCTGAAAGCTCTTAGAGAAATGACGATTACACCAACCCCGGCAACACAGTTAAAACTCGCTGCAATTGGTACAAGTGACATTAGGACAGGTACTACCCTTTATGATTTATTAAAACGCACTGGAATGGAATATGAGGTACTTAGAAGTCAATTTGAATTACCAGAAGCGGCGAAAGATGTTCGCACCCAAGTAGAAATTACTGTACGTTATGAAGGATATATTAAAAAACAGATTGAACAAGTAGAGCGCGCTGAAAAATTGGAGCAAAAAATAATTCCAGAGGATATTGATTATGAAATTGTTCCAAGTCTTCCTGGAGAAGCACGCCAAAAACTTGCTGAAGTAAGACCACGTTCGATTGGGCAGGCAAGCCGTATTTCTGGTGTTTCGCCGGCGGATATTTCGATTTTAATTGTTTACTTAGAACAAGAACGGCGTAGAAAGGAAAGTAAGCAATGAGTTTTGCAGACTGTCTGAGAAAAGCAGCACAATCCTATGGGATAGCTTTAACTGAAAAGCAGGTTGAAGCATATCGAATCTATTATGATCTTTTAATTGAGTGGAATGAAAAAATTAATTTAACGGCAATTACAGAGCCAGATCAAGTTGCGGTTAAGCATATGATCGACTCGTTAAGTTGTCATAACGTAAAAGTTTTTTTTGACGGCTGTTCAGTAATTGATGTAGGTACAGGTGCTGGTTTTCCTGGATTACCGTTAAAAATATTCCAAAATGATTTAAAATTGACGCTATTAGATTCTTTAAATAAACGTGTGAAATTTTTATCTACAGTAGCAGAAATATTACAATTAAGCGATGTTAAGGTGATTCATAGCCGTGCGGAAGAAGGGGCAAAACAAAAAATATATCGGGAAAAGTATGATGTAGCAGTATCGCGTGCTGTTGCTCGTTTAAATGTATTATGTGAACTTTGTATGCCTTTTGTAAAAGTTGGCGGCTATTTTGTGGCACTTAAAGGTGCCCAGTATGCTACCGAGACTCAAGAAGCAATCCGATCATTGGAATTGTTAGGTGGAAAAGTTGAAAAGACAGTTCCAATCAAGTTACCGGGGATTGATGATAGTAGAGCAATTATTTATATTAAAAAGGTAAAACAAACGCCAGCAATTTACCCGCGTAAGGCTGGAACACCAGAAAAAAATCCTCTATAATTTGCCAAAAAAATTAGAGGAGTTTGTTTATTATATGACGAATAGTATTGCTATTAACGTAAGTAGGTAGGCGGTGTATAGATGAAAAGTTTCGCCAGATTCTTTGGGATCAATTCTGATAACCCCGAAACTCCGGCTGAAAATCCTGTAGTTATTGAAGTTCCAGTGATAGCAGAGGATATACCAGTAGAAAATGTAAATAAAAATGATATACAATATTTGAACATATGTGATATAGTTCCGAATCCTTTTCAACCAAGAAAAAATTTTCACGATGAAGCATTAAAAGATTTAGCAGCGTCTATTAAAGAATTTGGCGTAATTCAGCCACTCTTGGTTAGAAACGTAAAGGATACTTATGAATTGGTAGCTGGAGAGCGTAGGCTAAGAGCATCCAAATTGGTTGGATTAGAAAAAGTACCAGCAATTATTAAAGAACTGAATGATAAAGAAATGGCAGAGCTTGCGATGATTGAAAATTTGCAACGTGAGGATTTGCATTTCTTAGAAGAAGCTGAAGGATTCCACCAATTGATTGTTAATTTTGGTTTTACACAAGAAGAATTGGCTACCCGTATGGGAAAAAGTCAATCGACAATTGCTAACAAATTGAGACTTTTAAAACTTAGCGATGAAGTGAGAAAACAGCTGTATGAAGCTAATTTAACTGAACGGCATGCACGCGCACTCTTAAAGTTAACGGATGCTGCTAAGCAATTAGAAGCTCTTGCAATTATAAGGGAAAAAGGGTTGAATGTTCGCGAAAGTGAAATGCTAATTCAAGAAATTATTGATGAAATTTCCCGGGAAAAGGATAAAAAAGCACCGAAGCAGAATGTTGTTCGTGTGATTCGCGATGTTAGAATATTTCTAAACACAATTAATAATGTCGTTGGGCAAATGAAAAAGTCAGGGTTAAAGGTAAAAGTGAATCAAGAGCAAGATGATGATTATATCACGGTTAAAATGATCATTCCAAAACGGAAAAAATAAATTGCAGACTGATTAGGGGCGCTTTTTGTTATAGTTTAAAAATAGTAGGTGTAATAAATGAAAAAATTTGTAGCTTTTGTAATGTTTCTATTATTTGGATGCATGATATTCTCTAGTATTTGTCAAGCAATGGGAGCAGCTAATATTAGCGAAAAGAAAGAAAAAAATCAAATAAATGAGCAGCAGGATATGACTGCCGAACGTTATGTTTTGATATATAAAGATGATGAGTATAATTATTATCTTGATCAAGTTACGGCAAAGAAAATGAACCACCCATACTTAAAAGAGGAAATTCTTGATGTGTGGTTAAAAGTGGAAAATACACCGAAAAATGGGTATGCTGATCCTGTCATTTATACGATGAAGCATTATTATGTACGCCTTAAAGAAAAGCAAATGCAAATGATCAATAGTGTTGAATTTAATGGAGAAAACCCGACTTATAGTCCGGATGAGACTTATAGAGAAAAAAATTGGAAAACATTAGTGCCAAGCAGTGCTGAGGAAAGTTGTTATTTAAAAATAGTTGAATTAGTAAATAAAACAGAGGGTAAAACTAAAAAGAAATAAAGATAAAATGATTTTAAAGTATCAATTTTGCAATTGATACTTTTTTTTTGCTCAAAATAAGCTTATTTTGGGATATAAGCTATTTAAATAAAAATAGCTAGTGATAATATTTAATATTTATTAATATATAAAATATTTTAAAAACTTATAAAATACATTGATTTTTTATAAAAGTTAGGGTATTATCATCTTGTAAGAACAAAAGTTACATACCGTCACATATGTGACGGTAATATATTTGCATCAAAAGATGTAAAAGAGAAGGTGAAAAAATGATACCAGTAGAAAAACGTTTACTCATAAAAGTAGCTAATATGTATTATATCGAAAATATGAAGCAAAGCGACATTGCTGATAAATTAGGAATCAATCGTACAACGGTTAGCAAATATTTAAAGCGGGCAATGGAAGCAGGTATTGTTCAAATTTCTATTGTTAATGATTCATATGAAAAATTAGAAGCCGAATTAGAAAAGAAATTTGGATTAAAAGAAGTTTATATTGTAGATTCTGTAGCAGATGCAGATGAAGTAAAAAATAATATGGGCAAAGCAGGACTCGCTTTTCTAAAACGCGTTATTAATGATGGCGATGTGGTTGGTTTTGCGTGGGGAACTGCGATAGGGGCACTAGCTAAAAATGCTTCTTTGGAAAAATGTAATGAAGTAAAAGCTGATATGGTACCATTGGTTGGTGGGCCAGAGAATATAGATAGTGAGTTTCATGTCAATACCATAGCATATAAAGTGGCCAATGCATTTAGGGCACGAAATCATTATTTATATGCGCCAGCAATTTCAAAAACAGCGGAGATTAGGGCTGCTATCATGCAAGATGATAACTATGTAAAGATAACGAATTATTGGGATCAGTTAGATATCGCGATAGTTGGAATTGGTGCACCAGTTAAATCTTCGAATCTTGTATGGGCAGGTGCTTTTGGTAAAAAAAGCATTGATGAATTAGCTGATGCAGGTGTTGCTGGAGAAATTTGTTCGGTATTTTATGATGTAAACGGACAGGTTGTGACAACGGGATTAAGTGATAAGATCATCGCTATTGACTTAGAAAAATTAAGACAAGTCAAGTATTCTATAGGTATTGCTGCTTCACCAGAGAAAGTGCCAGCTATTTACGGTGCGTTAAAAGGAAAATTGATTAATGTATTAATTTCTGATGAAGAAACAGCAAAGCTGTTACTGACTTTTAATAAAAAGTGATAAAGCCATTTGTATTCATTATATGGTTTTAAATAATATTTGGAATAATATATATGGAGGTCAAAACAATGTCAAAAGTTGCACTTATTGTCGGTGGAGGAAGAAGTTTAGGCGCTTTTTTAAGCAAACATTTAGCAAAAGAGGGTTATATAGTAGCTGTTGGTGATTTAAGTAAGGAAAATGCTGAAAAGGTAGCTGCTGAAATTGTAGCTGATGGAGGCGAAGCAATCGCTGTTGCAGCAAATGCTTGTAAAGAAGATGAAGTTGCAACAATGTTTAAAAATGTAATAGAGAAATATGGCAAAATTGATTTATTACTTTATAATGCAGGTGTTGCAAGAAGTAATAAAATTACTGAGTTTTTATTAGAAGATTTTAAATTTATTTGTGATGTTAACTTAAATGGCTATTTCTTATGTGCTAGAGAAGCTGCCAGAGTGATGATTGAAAAAGAAATTGCTGGTTCTATCATCGTAATTAATTCTAAATCTGGTAAAGTGGGCAGCAAGCATAATAGCGGATATTCAGCTTCTAAATTTGGTGCTGTTGGTCTTACACAAAGCTTAGCATTAGACCTTGCTGATTATCATATTAGAGTGAATTCAATGATGCTAGGTAATCTTTTAGATTCTGATATGTTTGAAAGTTTGATTCCACAATATGCTCTTAAATTAGGTATTCCTGAAGATCAGGTAAAACAAGTGTACATCGATAAAGTACCTTTAAAACGCGGTTGCAGATTCCAAGATGTTGCTAATGTAGTTACGTTCTATGCATCAGAAAAAGCCGAATATTTAACAGGTCAATCAGTAAATATTACTGGTGGTCAAGTAATGTAAGTTACTTGCTTATATTACCTAATCAGTGGCTGAGGGTAACAGAATAATCATTGAATTTACGGAGGATAAAGTCATGTTGTGGTTGATTATTATTGCGGCGCTTATGTGGGTTTTGCAATGTATCTTAGGACTTTGGCAATTTAATAAGTTTAATCGCCGATTTAGAGAACTAAGGGCAGTAGGAAGGGTTGCAATTGGAAGATCAAAAGGCCGTTTTGTTGCAGGTGCAGTCGTATTACTTTGTATTGATAAAGAATGTAATATCATTAAAGGTGAAAAAATGCAAGGAACAACAATTTTTGCAGGAATAAAGCCTTTTAATACATTTAATCATATGAATTTACTAGCTATAAATGAAGCATGTTGTCAAGGGTTAGATAAACAAACAACAAAGGCTGTTTTAAATGCGGTTCATAATTATAAAGAGTTTACTGAAAAAGAAGAAATAAAGCAAATAGATGCAGAACATATTGCCAGCAATTAACACAACATTATTTTCTCTGTATATTTAATGTCAGAAATTTCAGAAATAATTTTATTGGATAACTTTTAACTGTTAGCCATCCAGTCATGATAGTAAATAGTTTATATTATTTAGCTTTCTTGGATTTGTAAAATAAAAGTCGATCAAGCAAAAATAAAAAAAGAGAGTGGGGTTATCTTATGGATTCATTAGTTTTCTTAGCAAAAGGGTTTATAGGAATGTTTAATGAGGGTGGTAAAACATTTGTTGCGTTGGTAACAGGTATTGTGCCTACATTGATTTGTTTACTTGTAGCAATGAATGCACTCATTCGTTTCGTAGGTCAAGAAAAAATCGAAAAATTAGCGCACATGTGTGCTGGTAATCCAATATCTAGATACCTAATTTTACCGGTAGTTGGTACATTCTTTTTCTGTAATCCAATGACATTATCATTAGGTAAATTTATGCCAGAAAAATACAAACCAAGTTATTATGCAGCAGGCTCTTTCTCTTGTCACACCTTAAATGGTTTATTTCCTCACGTAAATCCTGGCGAATTATTTGTTTTTCTTGGGATTGCAAACGGAATTACTCAATTGGGACTCCCTACAGTTGATTTAGCTCTACGATATTTCTTAGTTGGTGTTGTAACTAATTTTTTAAGAGGGTGGATAACAGATTTCACGACCAGTTATGTTGAAAAACAACAAGGTGTTACTTTAAAAACAGAAGTTACTACAATTCAAAATGGAATTGGTGCATAAGGAGGAGTAGAAAATGGGACAATATCAATCAATTAAAGTGTCAGCAGGTAAAGGTGGTTTTGGTGGTCCATTGGTTTTGACTCCAACTGCTGAAAAAAATAAAGTTGTTAATATTACAGGTGGAGTTATTTCACCTGTTGCCGAAAAAATTGCAGAGATGACAGGGTGTATTTTAGTAGATGGATTTAAAACAAAAGCGCCCGATAATGAGATTTTATGTGTAGTAATTGATTGTGGTGGAACGTTACGTTGTGGTATCTATCCACAAAAAAGAATTCCTACGATTAACTTAAATCCAACTGGACCAAGCGGCCCTCTTGCTGAACATATTAAAGCAGATATTTATGTTTCTGATGTAAAAATTAGTGATTTGGTTTTTAGTGATGGATCTGCTCCAGTAGAAGTGGAGATTAAGAAACAGCCTAAATATGATACTTCAAAAAAAATTACCCAACAAACATCCGGTGGTTTAATGGCTAATATCGGTAAAATGATGGGATCAATTACAGCAACATTATATCAAGCAGGTCGTGATACGATTAATACGATTATAAAAACAATTCTTCCATTTATGGCGTTTGTCTCGATGTTAATTGGTATTGTGTTGAGTACAGGAATTGGTGATGTCATTGCGCAAATATTAGCTCCTCTTGCTAGTTCAGCAATTGGCTTAATTATATTGTCTATGATTTGTTCGTTCCCATTCTTATCTCCATTTCTTGGACCTGGTGCTGTTATTGCCCAAGTAATTGGTGTTTTGATTGGTGTTGAAATTGGTAAAGGAAATATCCCGCCTCATCTTGCATTACCAGCACTTTTTGCGATCAATGCCCAAGCAGCTTGTGACTTTATCCCTGTTGGTTTAGGTCTTGCCGAAGCAGAAACTGAAACTGTTGAAGTCGGTGTTCCATCCGTATTATACTCACGCTTCATCACTGGCCCAATTACTGTAGCAATTGCATGGATTGCAAGCTTTGGTTTATATGAAAGTTAATTTCTAGATTTATTTAAAATAAAATGAGTAGAGTGTGTGATTGATGAACCCTATCAGTCGCACACTCTATTATAAATACAGAACTGTCGGAGGTATTTGAGTATGTCAGTTATTTTCAATACAGAAGTTGTAAAATTGGGAGAGATGGCAAGTGCATTTATTGCAGAAAAAATGGTGATTCTCTTTCAAGAAAATGCACCAGCTGAACTTGCCGAGTATTGTGTATTACACACAGGGCATCAGTTAGTTGATACTGTGCAAGCGGGTGATATTTTAGTGTTTGCAGGGATAGAATACAAAATTGTGTATGTTGGTGAACAAGTACAAAAGAATTTGAGAGATTTGGGGCATATTACATTGAAATTTAACAATAATTGTGAAGCTGAGAACTTAGAAGGAAGCTTATATTTGGAAGATAAAGAGGTTACACCAATTCATATTGGAGATGAAATTTCTATTATAAGAAAATAACAAGGGCTATTGCTTGGGGCGGTTGTGAAATGAATAAATTGAAAGTAATTTTTAAATTCGTCTCTGTAAATTTGCATAAAAATAAACCAGTATAATTTCGCAATTCGCATTGTGATCGTTATACTGGTTTATTTTTATTTTAAGAGTCGCTTAACTATATTGGTGTTTAAAAATTTCATAATACAATAGTCGGACTTATAATTATTTTGCAACTAATTCTTTTGCTAAATTTACAGCGACAACACCATCGCGTGCGTAGCAATCAGCGCCAGCTTGGTCGGCGTAATCTTGGGTGAGGACTGCACCGCCAACCATAACTTTAGCTTTGCTGCCGGCTTTTTTTAGTTCTTTGATAACGAGATCAATTTGTGGCATTGTAGTAGTCATTAGAGCACAGAGACCAACGATATCGGCATCATGTTCTAATGCGGTTTTTACGATGATGCCTGTATCAACATCCTTTCCTAAATCGACGATATTGAACCCATTATTTTCCATCAGAGCGCCGACAATATTTTTACCGAGATCGTGAATATCGCCTTTTACGGTAGCAATGACAACAGTGCCTTTATTTTCAAAAGTTTGCATCGGTAATAGTTCTTTAATCTTTAGGAAAGCTTCGCGCATCGCTTCAGCCGATAATAATACTTGTGGTAAAAACAATTTACCAGAGCCGAATCCGACACCAACTTCGTTCATTGCGGCCGTTAAACTTTTATCAGTAATTTCAGTAGAGGAATGCCCCTCTGCAAGCGCTTGCTCGACCATTGGTGCGACGGCCTCTTTTTCTCCATTCATGACGGCAACTTTAATTCTAGTTAGTAAATCCATATCAGAAACAGGCGCAGTAGCTGCTTTCGTAGGAGCAGTTGTATTTGCAGCGGTTAAACTATAGTGACGCGCATTTTTGTCAAAGCCTAATAAAGCTGCGCTAGCGAGGAGCGCGTCTTGCATTGCAGTATCGTATGGGTTCATAATCGGAGCATCAAGACCATAAGCTAAGCTCATCGTAAAAAAGTTACTATTAATTAATGGGCGATTTGGTAAGCCAAAGGAGATATTACTTAATCCCATCGTGGAAGGGTAACCAAAGTCCTCACGATAGAGTTTTAAGGTATTAAGTGTTTGGATGCAGGCTTCATCATCGGCAGCAACTGTCATAACAAGTGCATCAAGCAAGAAATCGTTTGTTTTCATGCCGATTGCAAGTGCACGATCGATAATAGTTTGCACGACTGCTACACGTTCTGGAGCTGTTTTAGGTACGCCCGCAGGGGAGATAGGTAAGCAAAGGATTGCTGCACCATATTTTTTGGCCAGTGGCAAGAACTCATCTAAGCGGTCAGGCTCAGCACTTACTGAATTGATGAGCGCACGTCCAGGGTAGGCTTTTAAGCCAGCTTCTAATGCTTTTGCATCACTAGTATCAATGGCAAGAGGAACATCAACCAATTGAGAAATTTCAATGATTGCTTTATCCATTGCTTTAGTTTGGTCAATTCCAGCTACCCCCATATTTACGTCTAATATATGGGCCCCAGCATGGACTTGTTCAAGTGCTTCTTTTTTTACTGAAAGGAAATTCCCCTCTTTGATCTCAGCGGCAAGTTTTTTCCTGCCAGTTGGATTGATGCGTTCGCCGAGTAAGACAGTAGGTAAAGTTTTATCGATAAATACAGTTTTACTGCGACTTGTTAAAGCCAATATTGGTTTACGATTTTTACGTACAGTTGGGGTGAGCAGTTGTATTGCTTTTTTTATGGCAGCAATATGTTGTGGAGTGGTGCCACAGCAGCCACCAATATAAGTTGCACCAGCTTCGACTAGTTTTGGTACCCATTGTGCCATTTCTTCTGCTTCCATAGGGAAAACAGTTTTACCATCAACCAGATGTGGCATACCAGCGTTTGGTTGAATGCTGATTGGGCAGCTGCAATTTTCTGCTAGTAGTTCAACAATCGGTAATAATTGTGCTGGCCCAAGTGAACAATTTGCACCGATGATATCTGCCCCCATCGCTTCTAAGGTAATTGCTGCTGTTTGTGGATCAGTTCCTGTCACAGTCCGACCGTCAGAGTTAAAAGATAATTGGCAGATTACAGGTTTATCTGTTGCCGCCTTTGCCGCAAGTAGTGCCGCGCGCATTTCTTGAATATCAATAATGGTTTCAATTAAGATCATATCAGCACCAGCTGCTGCTAACGCTGATATTTGCTCAAAGAAAACGTCATAGGCATCATCAAAGGTTAATTCACCCAGTGGTTTAATAAATTTGCCAGTTGAACCAACAGAGCCAGCAATTTTTGCTTTATCACCCGCAGCAGCTTTAGCAACTCTAACGGCTGCAGTATTAAGTTCAACGACGCGATCAGCTAGACCATAGTGAGATAGCTTGATGCGATTTGCCCCAAAACTGTTGGTTTCAATAATGTTTGCACCATGAGCAATATATTGAGCATGAACGTTTGTTACTATTTCAGGGTTTTTTACGTTTAATAGTTCTGGACAATCACCTGGTTTTAATCCGGAATTTTGTAGCATAGTGCCCATTGCACCATCGAAAACATAAATCATTTAAATAGAAGACTCCTTTCGAGCTAGACAATCTAGTTTATTACAATTTTTACAATCATGACGATTGTTTAAACTGTTACCATCGCAATTTGGGACAAGGCCGATAACAGCTGTAACGGATTTACGGGGAATAAGCATCATACTATCAGTTAAGGCAATCCCAATTCCATCTGCGTTTGCTAAACGAAGCATTTGAGGCTGGAAGGTAATGTTCCAGTCACCATAGCCGGGACTAAAGCGCATGAGGGTTTGATAACCTTTTGCTTGCACCTCTTGTATAATTGTTTTTTCCATACTGTCTGCTGCCATTTCTACAGCTGTTGTAGCAGCCGCATCGAGTAAAATAGAATGCGTATATTTATTGGCTTTAAAATGATCGGTGATAGCATGTTCAATATCTTCACCAATTGTGACAGCTAATACAATAATCTTTGTAGCATTTTGCAAATGACGTTGTACGATTCTTCCCTCAATCATCACAGGTATTTCGGCTTCAATCGTGTGTGTTACATGATTATAATCGTAAATTTGCCAGATCCCTTTAGCTTGACTTAGTAGCTGAGCTTCTAGGCAGGCATCATCAATTAATTTTTCATCAAAAGCAACTTTATTTAATCCTGCATACCGTTTTGTCTCACTTTTATCAATACTGGTGAGTGAGGCATTAAAGATTGGCAAAATAAACACCTCATTATATATATAATTTTGTAATTACAACTATTTTAACACAAAGGATCAAGAAAAGCTCGAAATATCAAGATAGTGTAAATAATAATCCCAGTGGTGTAATACCGCTGTTTATATTTTGACTTAAAGTTATAATAAAAATCAAAAATTCTTCCAATCAAAGATTTACACGCTGAAAAGTAGCAGGAATATGCCAAAGGGTGTGGAATTGAGTTATTTTAATGAGAATAAACATTGCCAAAGAAGAGGGGAATTTCATGGTAAAAGTGATTGCGATTGCAAACCAAAAAGGAGGAGTTGGTAAAACAACAACTTCAGTAAATTTAAGTGCTTGTTTAGCTGAATTGGGAAAGAAAGTTTTATTAATGGATGTAGATCCACAAGGGAATTCGACGAGTGGGTACGGAATTGATAAATCAAAAATAAAAAGATCAATTTATGATGTATTGGTAGATGACGTTGATATGTCTGAAGCCATTTTATCAACTGAAATTGATAATCTAAAAATATTACCAGCAACGATTCAATTGGCTGGAGCTGAAATTGAATTGGTATCGGTGATGTCGAGAGAAACAAAACTAAAACGAGCCATTGATAAAGTAAAATATGATTACGACTATGTTATTATAGATTGTCCACCATCACTTGGTTTATTAACGATTAACTCATTAACTGCAGCAAATTCCGTATTGGTTCCGATACAGTGTGAGTTTTATGCTTTAGAAGGGTTATCGCAATTAATGAACACGGTTGCCTTAGTACAAAAAAATCTGAATCCAATTTTAGAATTGGAGGGTGTTGTACTTACGATGTTTGATGCACGAACCAATCTATCATTGCAAGTGGTTGAAGAAGTAAAAAGCCATTTTAGACAGAAAGTTTATCAAACGATTATTCCAAGAAATGTTCGTCTTAGTGAAGCCCCAAGTCATGGACAACCTGTAACAACGTATGATCCTAAATCAAAAGGTGCGGAAGTATATTTTGAATTAGCAAAAGAGGTGATTGATAATGAGTAAACCGACACGTGGATTAGGTAGAGGTTTAGATGCATTAATTAAGAATACTTCAGTAGAAGACGTTGATGATAATGAGAAAGTGAAATCGCTAGAAGTGAATGAAATTGTTGCAAATCAATTTCAGCCAAGAAAAGAATTTGATGATGAAGCCTTAGAAGAATTGATGCAATCCATTAAACAATATGGAGTATTACAACCGATTTTAGTTCGTAAGACATTATCTGGTTATGAGTTGATTGCTGGGGAGCGTCGATTAAGAGCCTCTAAACGTGCTGGATTAAAAGTGATTCCAGCGATTGTCCGTGAATATAGTGATTCGGAAATGACGGAAATTGCATTAATTGAAAATTTACAAAGAGAAGATTTAACTGCAATAGAAGAAGCTGCTGCATATGAAAAATTACTCACCACATTTGGTTTGACCCAAGAAGAATTGGCACAAAAAGTTGGCAGGAGCCGATCTCATATTGCAAATTTTATTCGTATGTTAACTTTGCCAACTATAATTCAAAATTATGTTTCACGTGAAACAATTTCTATGGGACAAGCGAGACCTTTAATTACACTAGATAATGAAAATCTACAAATTGAAGCTGCGGAATATATTATTGCCGAAGATTTATCGGCTAGAGCAAGTGAAGAGTTAGTAAAGAAGTTGTTAGTAAATCCAGACTATTTAACTGAACAACAAAAAAATATGGATGATGCGGAAGAAAATGAAGCTGGGAATATACCAGAGTGTAGAGAAATTTTTGTAGTAGAGGCGGAAGATCGACTAAAATTAATGTTAGGGACACAAGTTAAAATAAAACAAGGAAAGAAAAAAAGTAGAATAGAAATAGATTTTTATTCTCAAGATGATCTTGATCGTATCATTGAAGCATTATCAGAACCAATTGCCGTAAAATTAAACAAGAATAATGCAATATTTACTGTATAATGTTTCACGTGAAACATTTTGGAGGCATGAACGATGAGAGTAGAAAAAGATTTATTAGGTGAAAAAAGCCTTGCTGATGATAGTTATTATGGGATTCATACAGCGCGAGCAATAGATAATTTTTCGATTAGCGGCAAAAAAGTAAATCCAAAATTAATTCAAGCAATTGCTCTTATTAAACAAAGTGCTGCGCAGGTAAATATAGAATTAGGTTATCTAGAAAAAGAAAAGGGTAATTTTATTGTTGAGGCTGCAAAAGAAATGGCTCAAGGAAATCTGCAAGAATATATTCTGGTGGATGCTTTACAAGGCGGGGCTGGTACGTCCACAAATATGAATATCAATGAAGTTATAGCAAACCGCGCAATAGAATTAGCAGGTCGTAAAAAAGGTGACTATACCTACATACATCCGATAAATCATGTAAATTTGCATCAATCAACCAATGATGTGTATCCTTCAGGATTAAAAATTGCCTGTATTTGGGAAATTGAAGAATTAAGTCATGTTTGCGCTAGATTACAAGAATCATTACAACGAAAAGAAAATGAATTTGCCCATGTCATTAAAATGGGAAGAACACAATTACAAGATGCTGTACCTATCACATTAGGACAAGAATTTGGTGCATATGCCCAAGCGATATCGAGAGATCGTTGGCGCATCTATAAATGCCAGGAACGCTTAAAACAACTAAATTTAGGCGGAACTGCTGTCGGGACGGGCATTACAGCACCAATAAAGTACGTATTTACTGTTGTTGAGCGGTTAAGAGATTTAGTAAAAGTAAATATTGGGCGAAGTGAAAATATGATTGATGGTACGCAAAATGTCGACGTTTTTGTAGAAGTGTCGGGATTGATTAAGACACTGGCTGTAAACTTAAATAAAATCGCGAATGATTTACGACTTCTATCATCAGGGCCCAATGCTGGCTTTGCTGATATTAATTTGCCACCACGCCAAGCAGGGTCTTCCATTATGCCAGGCAAGGTAAATCCGACAATTGCTGAGGCAACCAATCAAGCTTGTTTTCATGTTATGGCTGGAGATTTGGCAATTACATTAGGGGCACAAAATGGTCAATTGGAGTTAAATGCATTCATGCCACTCATTGCACATCATTTGTTAGAAAACATACAGCTTATGTCGCGAACAATTGCGATGTTAGATGAACGTTGTATTCAAGATATTTCAGCGAATGAAGAAAAAACAAAACATATTGTATACCATTCACCAGCATTAGTTACAGCGTTGCTTCCCTATATTGGTTATAGTAAAGCAACTGAATTAGCAATTAAAATGAGTAAAAATCAGCAAAATATTGAAACGGTTATTCTAGACAATCAGATTATGGAACAAGAAGAGTTAAATGAATTTTTAGATCCATATCAACTCACAAGGCCTTATAAGGGGAAAAAAAGGGAGATTTAATCATGCAAAGCACACCTAAAGGAAATCGATTGCATATTGGGATATTTGGCCGGAGAAATGCGGGCAAATCTAGTTTAATTAATAGTTTAACAAAGCAAGAAGCTGCTTTGGTATCAGCTATTGCGGGGACGACGACAGATCCAGTTTACAAAGCAATGGAAATATTACCAATTGGACCAGTGATGATTATTGATACAGCTGGGATTGATGATTTTGGTACATTGGGTGAAATGCGAGTTGAAAAAACGCGAGAAGTGATTACGAAGACAGATGTTGCTATTTTAGTAATGGATGGACAAGATGAATTTTCTGTGTTTGAAGAGCAATTAACTAAAGAATTAAAAAAACGCAAAACACCGACGATTTTAGTTCTAAATAAAGAAGATATCCTTCCGACTTCTGATGAGAAACTGGCGCAATTGAAAGCAAAGTTAAAGATACCAGTAATAAGAGTTAGTAATGTAAATCTTCAAGGAATTGAATTGCTAAAAGAAGAGCTCATCAAAAGTGTTCCAGAGCATTGGGAAGGGCAGCCACTCGTAGGTGATTTAATTAATGGTGGTGATAGTGTCATCATGGTTGTACCAATTGACACTGCAGCACCTAAAGGGAGACTTATCTTACCACAAGTGCAGGCAATCCGTGATGTACTAGATCATGATGGTCATGTTCATGTGGTAAAAGAAAGAGAATTAAAATCACTTTTAGATAATTTAAAAGAAAAGCCTAAATTGGTCATTACGGATTCACAAGAATTTCTAAAAGCGGATGCAGATACTCCTCAGGATATAAATCTTACTTCTTTTTCTATTTTGATGGCACGTCATAAAGGAGAGTTAGAAAGTTTGGTTATGGGAGCGAAAGCAATTGATTCACTAAAACGTGGTGATAAAATTCTAGTTGCTGAGGCTTGTACGCATCAATGCCAAGCAGATGATATTGGACGCGTCAAAATACCACGTTGGCTCAGACAATATGTAGGTGGAGAGCTAGAGTTCCATTGGGTTAGTGGGAATAGCTTCCCAGTCGATTTGCAAAAGTATAAGTTGATTATTCATTGCGGAGGTTGTATGATTAATCGTCGTGCAATGCTTCACCGCATGAAAATTGCTGAAGAACATAAAGTACCGATTGTGAATTATGGAGTACTCATTGCCAAATTACATGGGATTTTACCACGGGCATTAAGTCCATTTCCTTATTTACAAATGTTAATGAAAGAGGAATAATATAAGTAGGAGATAAAAGATGAAGGGTGCATTGGTTAACTTCGCAGCAATTATTGCCGGATCAATGTTAGGTCTGATTTTAAAAAGGGGAATCCCTGAAACCTATAAAGAAACCATCATGCATGGGTTAGGTCTAGCAGTTATGGTGATTGGCTTTAAAATGGCATTGGTGACAGAAAATATATTGATCGTTATTGTTAGTATCGCGTTAGGTGCTTTTATTGGTGAAGTGATGGGGATCGATGCAATTTTAAATCGCATCGGCGTTTTATTGACCGAGAAGTTAGGCACTCGCTATGGTGATGTCGGAAAAGGCTTTGTAACCGCAACGCTTATTTTTTGTATTGGAGCAATGGCAATTGTTGGAAGTATTCAGGAAGGTTTAACTGGCGATGCGAGTACGCTTTATGCAAAATCAATAATAGATGGGATTGCTGCTATTATTTTTACGGCAGCGATGGGCATAGGCGTTGCCTTTGCTGCTGTACCAGTTTTTCTTTACCAAGCAGCAATTACAGTTGGAGCTAGCTTTTTTGGTGAAGTTATTTCTAAGGCGGCGATTAATGAGCTTACAGCTGTTGGCGGGGTACTGATTATCGCAATCAGCTTTGCGATGCTTGAAATTAAAAAAATTAGAGTGGCAAATTTATTGCCGGCGGTCCCCATCGCAGTACTATTGGTTATTTTGGAAATTTTATAAGGATAAGAATTAAGGAGTTTTGTAAAAATGGGACAAGGTATAGATTTGTCAATGGTAGCAACATTTATTACCAATAATATACATTACGTAATTTTGGTAATGACGGTATTATTATTATTTTCTTTAGTAGTATTTATTAATATTAATATGAAATTATCTTATATGAACAAACGTTATAAAAAAATGATGACTGGTATGGATGGCAGTAATATTGAACGAATTCTCATGGCGCATATTGATGAAGTGAGAGAATTGGTAAAAAAAGTAGATGAATTAGAAAATGAAAATAAACGTATCAATACGATAGCGAAAAAATCGGTGCAAAAAGTAGGCGTTGTTCGATTTAGTGCTTTTGAAGGCATTGGTAGTGATTTAAGCTATGCAGTTGCTGTGCTTGATTATAATAATAATGGTGTGGTCTTTTCTAGTATCTTTGGGCGTGAAGATTCGCGATGTTATGCAAAACCAATTATTGACAGTAAGTCCACATATTTGCTAACTGACGAAGAGAAAAGTGCAATTGAGCAGGCAATTAAAAAATAATTTTCAAAAAAAGGAGGGTTTTCCATATTTATGGCGAAATAGTGAGGTTGAGATAGCTTTATAGTTTGGAGGCCTTTGCTTGAATAAAAACGCTCAAAAAACAGATAAAAGAGAATATACCTTAAAAATTATTCCACACCAAGGCGGTAATGTTCGTAGTCTTAGACTGCCAATGAAAACGATCAAATATGGTATGGCAACGATCTGTACAAGTGCGATCCTATTTATTGGTGCTTTTTGTTATTCAACTTACAATGCAAGTTTGTTGCAGAAAGATCAAGCAGAATTAGACGAATTACGGCAAGTGAACAATATACAGCAAACACAAATTTTGCAATTAGCGAAAAAAGCTGCTACTTTGCAAGAGGATATGAATAAATTAGATGAATTAGAAGGCGAACTTCGCCAATTGACAGCAACGGGAAGTAATGGTCAGGATAAACCTAGTCATGATGGTCAAGGTGGGCCGATGATAAAACCAAATGTTGAAAATATAAATGAAACTTTGGTTAACTTAGAACAAAATATAAAAGTTCGTAAGGCGAATCTAGAAGCATTAAAAGCTAACATAGTCAGTCAACAAGCTAGGCTTGCTGTTACTCCATCCATCTGGCCAGCAAACGGAGAAGTTAGTTCTCGTTATGGCTTGCGCTGGGGTGGCAGTGACTTCCATCCTGGAATTGATATTGCAGCTGATACGGGGACTCCAGTTGTTGCAACAGCGGATGGTGTTGTCGTTGAAAGTGGTTGGAATTCTGGTGGCTATGGCAACCTAGTAGAAATTGACCACGGAAATGGAATCCACACGCTCTATGGGCATAACTCACAGATAGCTGTTAGTATAGGCACCACAGTAAGAAAAGGGCAGGTCGTTGCTTACATGGGTAGTACTGGATTTAGTACTGGACCGCATGTACATTATGAAGTTCGTGTCAATGGCAAGGCGGTTAATCCGGATCGATATTTATAATATTGAATAATGAATGTAGAAGGGCGTGTGTACAGGGTGTTTAGTAGCAAAAAAAAGAGCGGTAGTGTGGGCACAAATGATATTGAAACAATTATTGGCAAAAACACGCAAATTAAAGGAACCCTTAGTGGTGATGGCAACATTCGAATTGATGGAACTTTAGACGGAGAAATTAGTTCAACTGGCGACGTTGTGATAGGTGATCAAGGGAACGTTACAGCAACGATCAAAGCAAATAATGTTTTAATCTCTGGAACAGTAAAGGGAAATATTACTGCAAACAGTAAACTAGAAATAACCTCTACTGGAAAATTATTTGGCGATGTAAAAGCCGCTGTTTTAAGCATTTCAGAAGGTGCGTCTTTTAAAGGTAGTAGTAATATGGAAGCGACTAAAGTCGTAGAAATCGAAGTTAAAAAAGCAAAATAAGGTGATGCGAGCGTCATCACTTATCATATAACGATTATTAAACGTGAAGTACCGAATGGAAATTTATCTATTCGGTATTTTTTTATTGCAAAGAACAATTGTATATATACTAGTAGAAAAAATAACAGGATATAGTACAAAATCATATGTGTACTCAGCCTGTAGACAAACTATGGATAGACAGGCCGCTGGTCGGCGATAAGCACTCAGCTGCGCCCTCCGACAAAATACTGCTCGTCGACGTACGAAAGTACGACTCCTTCGCACTACCTTGCTGTGCCTAGCATCTGAGCACTTCTCGCCAACCAGCAACCTATCTTCGTGCTAGTTTATAAGTGGAACGAATTTAGATATTTTCTAAATCATCGACACAAATGTTTTATTTTGTCGACAGTATGTGTACTATATCCTGCTATTTATTTTAAACTAATTTAAATGGAGGCTTTTACTGTTGGTAGTGTGGTATGTCTTAAAGCGAAAGCAATGGCTCTGGCAATTGTATCAGACATATTCATCACTAAATTGAGACGAGTGCTTTGTAACACGAGGTGTTCCATGAAACCGCTAACATTGACGATTCCCGTTATGTAAGCATCTCCTATGGGAGGTAAATCTTTTTTGACCGCAGCACCGGGTTTTACAGAACCACGGCCAAGCGATAAACAACCTACGTTATCTAAGCGACCTAAGCATGCGTCAATCGCAATAACAAATGGTTTAGGGTATTGATTGTTGATAATATTCATATAATCAACTAGATTCGTTGCATGAACTGGTTCTTCTAATGTACCAAAAATCGGCGAATTAACTTGAAGATTTTTCAATTTTGTTCCCGTTAATGGTCCAAGTGCATCTCCCGTAGAACGATCGGTGCCAATACAGACAAATACAATATCTTGATGCTTAGTTTGTGCTTCATATAAAATAGTTTGAATTTTTGTAGCGAAGTCGAAGATAATAGTCGGTGCATGAATTGAAAATTTTGATTCTACTTTTTGAGGTTTAAAAATATTTGTTAGCATAGTGTACTCCTGTTTTTTATTTGAACACTATCATTATGTCCGAAGTTACTACTTCTTTATACGAAAAACAGGAAGGAACATAATTTTTGCAGCAAATTTAGAATTTATACTATCAAATACAAAAAAATACAAAGTAAATAAGAAAAAAACTATAAAAATAAAATTTATAATGTATCCTTGTATACCGCAAAACAATGCAGTACAAAATTTTTAAGATGTAAAATGAAATATATTGATGAACCCTGCTATGATAATGATTAAGAATAGTAGTTAACAAAAAACAAACAATTAAGATTGCGTATAAAAAAACATAAAATGCATAAATATTCAAATAAATTCAGTGATTTTTACAAAAAACTGCTGAAAATGAGGATTATTATGCAGAAGTGTTTTAAATATATGTATTGACAGTATTAGTATTGGTTTTTATAATTAATATACATTACAGATTTGAGTATCGCAAAAGAACAATTGTCTCCCTAAAATGGAAGAATAATAACTGGTAATGGATGGCTTGATGAAAACGAATGTGACGATGTATATAGTGATATCGTCATATTTAGTCTGAATTCAATAATAAATAATGGCGTTTATTTATTGAACTTTATATTAATGTGGTTTATAAATTAGCCATGCGACAGTTGATTTTATAAAGTAGCTGTAGCAAGGTTTTTTTATTGCTTAGATTAAGGATTCATTTATGTGAGTAGCACTATCTAAGAATATTTGGATAAGTTATTTTATATTTGGTATGGAGGAGAGGGATAAAGTATGTGTAGAATTGGATCAATCAAAAGTAAAGTACCAGTTCATCCATCAAAAGCTTTGCATTTAATGTTGCCGCAACAAGAAGGGCATGATAATTCAGGTTTTGCTATGGTTATGCAAGATTTGTATGGAGTATTTACTGAGTATAAAGATAAGCCATTGCTATCCTTAGCGTGCACGCAGCGTGGTGCGCAATTAGTAGAAGATTATATGGACAGTCATAACTTTGTTCAACTGGCTGAATGGATTCCAAAACCTAATAAACAGCCGGGTTTAGATATCAAAGCAATGCCGTATTATATTTTCCGTAATTATGATTATCCAGAACAATATAATGATAAAACGCAAGAAGAACGTGAAGAGCTTATGCTCGATACACGTCTTGCACTTCGTAAAATATTAGAGGAAACAAATGAGGGTTTTGTATATTCTTTCTGGCCTGATATTTTAACGTTAAAAGAGATTGGCGATCCTCGTGATATTGCTACGTATTTTAGATTATGGGATGATAGCGGAATGCTTGTGGCAAAAAGTATTGTAACGCAATGTCGTCAAAATACCAATTATGACATCGTACGTTATGCAGCTCACCCATTCTTTATTCAAGGTTACACTTTATGTGCAAACGGTGAAAATACGTTCTTTACGAAAAATATGGAATATCAGAAATCATTGCATCGTGGTTACACGGGTTTTGAATCAGATTCCCAAAACTTTATTTATACGCTTCACTACGTGCTTCGCCAATTAAAATGGCCTATTCAATATTATAAACATGTTATTACGCCGCTACCTTTTGCTGAAGCGGAAGCGCGTGAGGATAAAAAAGTTCTCAGCATAATTCGTCAATCGCTAGGTCATTTAGAAATCAATGGACCTAATACAGTCATTGCAGTATTACCAAGTGGGGATATGATTACTTGTTGTGATTCTAAAAAACTTCGTCCTGTTGTGGTTGGTGGAGATGACACGACAATCGCAATTTCTTCTGAAGTATGTGGATTAAATGCTATCTTGCCAAATCGCGATATGTCAAAAGATATTTATCCAAACGAACGTGAAGTTGTCGTAATTAATAATGATTTGGAGGTGCAAAGATGGAAACAGTAAGAACGCAGGATGTTAGTATTAACGATCTTAAATGGAAAATAGAATATGATGCACAGCGTTGTACAATGTGTGGCAGTTGCGTAGCTACTTGTACGAAAAATGCAATCGAAGCTTGTATGTCACATCGTTCTGTTATCGTATCTAATGCGCCTCACCCGGAGCCAGTAAAAGAACACAAAGCAATGCCTGTGATTAAACAAGTAGCTAGCATTGCCAATGCTTGTGTTGGTTGTGGAATGTGTGAAAAGGTCTGCCCAAATAACGCGATTAGACCAGTACGTAATATTGACAATCGTGTTAATTTATTGGCTCGCGATCATGGTCCAATCAAACGTGGCGGTCGTACGAATCTAAATGCACAACGTACGTTAGACAGCATTATCGTTGGACGTATTTCACAGATGACTGATCCGGCACTCGACTCGGAGCGTCACACCTTTGATATTCGTGCACCATTCGGTCGTGTATTACTTCCAAGAGAGTTACCTTTTATAGCGGAAAATGGTCAATTAAAATTAATGGAGAAAACACCACCAGTAAACTGGATTTATCCGCTTATTTTTAGTGATATGTCTATTGGAGCGTTGTCGACAAGAGCCTGGGAAGCTGTTTCTCTTGCAACCGCGTATTTAAATGAAAAACATAATTTACCAATTCGTATGTGCTCTGGTGAAGGTGGTATGCCAGTAAAATTACTAGAGTCAGAAAAGTTGAAATATATGATCTTGCAAATTGCATCTGGCCATTTTGGCTGGAATAGAATTATCAAGGCAATGCCGCGGATGAAAGTAGACCCTGCAGGGGTATTGATCAAAATCGGCCAAGGGGCAAAACCTGGTGATGGTGGACTCTTACCAGCTGCCAAGGTTGCCGAACATGTGCAAGCGATTCGTGGTGTGCCAAAAGCAACCTTAAGTTCACCACCAAATCATCAAGGACTCTACTCTATTGAAGAATCAGTTCAGAAAATGCATTTATCTTTGAATGCAGCATTCGGGTTTAGAGTGCCAGTTGCGATAAAATGCGCAGCTTCGGCAACTTCTGTATCTGTGTATAATAATTTACTTCGTGATCCGTATAAAATTTGTGGTGGTTTCTTTATTGATGGTATTCAAGGTGGTACAGGGGCTGCTAATGAAGTTTCTTTAGATCATACTGGGCATCCTGTCGTGTCGAAATTACGCGAATGTTATTTAGCAGCTGTAAAGCAAGGTTTGCAAGGGCAAATTCCTCTTTGGGCAGGCGGTGGTATTGGTTTAACTGGCAATGCGGCGGCGGATGCTTTTAAAATGATCTGCTTAGGAGCAAATGGCGTATTTGTCGGTAAAATCTTGATTCAATTACTAGGATGTATTGGTAATGAAAATGGTCGCTGTAATGCTTGTTCTACAGGTAAATGCCCAACTGGTATTTGTACGCAAGATCCTCGTTTAGTAAAACGCCTAGATATTGATAAAGGCGCACAAAATATCGTTGACTATGTTTTAGCGTTAGACAGTGAAATGCGTAAGTTAATGGCGCCAATCGGCAACAGTTCGCTTCCGGTAGGACGTTCTGATGCATTGGTAACAACTGATAAAGCGATTGCTGATAAACTTGGAATACAATATGTATGTTAGGAGGGAAGCTACGTGTTTAAAATTAATACATTAGAGGGACATAATCGTATGTCAACGCAAGATTTGCTTATGGCTATTAGTGAGGCTGTGGCAAATGGCGAGACAGAATTTGATATAGCGGCTTCCGGCCAACATGATATTGGGGGACCACTATGGCATCCAGAAGGTAAAACGTTAAAATTCCATGTAACGAATGCAGGGCAACGTGTTGGTTCAATGTGTCTTGAAAATACTGAAATTATCGTAGATGGCTCGGCTTCTGCTGATGTAGGCTGGCTCAATGCGGGTGGTAAAATCGTCATTAAAGGTGATGCTGGTGATACAGCGGGTCATTGTGCGGCAGCTGGTACAATTTATATTGGCGGTCGTGCTGGTACGCGCTCAGGATCCTTAATGAAGCATGACCCACTCTATGATCCTCCAGAAATGTGGATACTCAAAAATGTCGGCAGTTTCTCATTTGAATTCATGGGTGGCGGTAAGGCAATTGTCTGCGGCTATGATAGCGAAGCCTTTGAATCAGTGCTTGGTGACCGTGCCTGTGTAGGTATGGTTGGTGGTGTTCTTTACTTTAGAGGCAAGGCAAAGGGCATTTCTCATACTGAACTAAAAGTAACAGAACTTGAAACTAGTGATATCGAATATTTAGATAGCAAGATGGATGATTTCTTAGGATCCATTGAAAAGCCAGAGCTTCGTAGTGAGCTTACCAATTGGAGCGAATGGCATAAATTAAGACCGCTTACCTTTGAAGAACGCATACCAAATGATGTTGCAAATATTAAAGATTTCCGTACGAAAGAATGGGTTGAAGGCGGCATCTTCAGTGATGTTTGTATGGATGACTTCACAGTAAATAGTCTTGTGATGACGGGCACTTATCGTCAAAGGGTGCCTGCTTGGGAAAATGCAAAATATGCGGCTCCTTGTGAATTTAACTGTCCAGCATCTGTGCCAACGCAACAACGGTACAATTTACTTCGTGAAGGTAAAGTGGAAGAAGCGTATAAATTAGTTCTAGAATACACCCCATTCCCAGGTTCTGTTTGTGGTAGTGTTTGCCCAAATCTTTGTATGGAAGGCTGTACACGTGGAACTCTTGATGAAGCTGCACAAATTGGTCAGCTTGGACTTTGCTCAGTGGATACTGCGGTTGAAGCACCAAAAGTGAAAACAGGTAAAACAGTTGCTGTTCTTGGGGGTGGGGTTGCGGGCCTGAATGCCGCTTGGCAATTGGCGAAAAAAGGTCATGATGTCACTGTTTATGAAGAGGATGCAAAAATGGGTGGTAAATTAGAACAAGTTATTCCTCGTTCTCGTCTGCCACAAGAAATATTGCAAAAAGAATTAAAACGTATTGTCGATATGGGCGTTAAATTTGTTAATAACTATAAAGTAACTGAGGAAAAGTTTGCTGAAATTAAAGCGGAACATGATGCAGTTATCGTTGCGACAGGCGGTCACAATCCAACTGTATTCCCATGGCCAGGTAAAGAAAAAATTGTAAAAGGTTTACATTTTCTAAAAGCAGTGAATAAGGGTGAAAATCCTGAAGTAGGCAAACATGTGATTGTTATCGGCTGCGGTAACTCTGGGATGGATGCTGCCTTAGGCGCGTATCAAATGGGTGCAGAGACTGTAACTTGTATTGACGTACAAAAACCAGCCGCCTTTGCCAAAGAAATTGCTCATGTAGAAGCGCTTGGCGGTAAACTAATCTGGCCAGTGATGACCAAAGAAGTAACGGATGAAGGAATTATTACGAATGATGGTACCCTCATTCCTGGTGATATGGTAATTATTACAGTTGGTGAGATTCCAGAGCTTGAATATTTACCAGAAGGTTTAGAAAAGTTTAAAGCTTGGTTAGTGCCAAAAGCAGATAAAAGTATTATGGAAGGTGTCTTTGCCGCAGGCGATGTGATTAAACCAGGCCGTCTTGTTGACGCGATTGGTGCGGGAACGAAAGCAGCGCATGCAGCAGATCTATATGTAAGCGGTCTTGACTATGCACCTAAAGTAGAAAAAAATTTGGTGCCAGCAAATCAAATAAGTAAAGCTTATTTTGAAAAATGCCATAGCTGTGACTTGCCAGAGGCAAACAAAGATTATGACCGTTGTATCAGTTGTGGTACTTGTCGTGATTGTCAAATGTGCTTGAAGTCTTGTCCGGAAAAAGCGATTAACAGAGTTGATTTGCCGGATGGAACGTTCCAATATGAATCTAATGCTGAAAAGTGTATTGGTTGTGGTATTTGCGCAGGTATTTGCCCATGTGGTATTTGGTTAATGAATGCGAATACTGAAAAAATCAATATGTATAGAACGTATAATAAAAATTAAATTATTTTTATGCCGGGTTTTACAGTCTATTTTGCTGTGAAATTCGGCATTTTTATTTAAAAACAAGATAGTATTGGTAATTCAAAATCATTTTAATCTCATTTTTCGGAAAGCTTGTAATATCAACGCGTGAAATACAAATGTATACACAAAGAGTACAAAAATAATTAAAAAAATATTGACGATGTAACAAATGTAAACTATAATACACTTATGGCGTATGAGCAAGGACGTGTAGCTCATATACTGGGGGATATTTTTCTAGGGGGTTATAAAATGAATTTAAAGAGAAAAGTAGTGTCTATGACTAGTATGGTTATAGGGATGACGATGATGGGAGCCTTGTTTGCTGGTTGTGGCGGCAGTGATGCAGCAAACAGCAACGAAATCAAAATTGGCGCGAACTTCGAATTAACAGGTGGTGTTGCGAATTATGGCAGCCAAGCGCTAAATGGCATTAAACTAGCAATCAAACAAGCTAACGATGCTGGCGGTGTAAATGGTAAGAAAATTAATCTGATCGTTGCTGATAACAAATCAGAAGCATCAGAAGCAGCCAATGCAACAACAAAACTAATTTCTAACGATAAAGTTAAAGTTGTGCTTGGACCAGCAACGACTTCAAACATGTTAGCAACAACACAAATTGCAACAGACAACAAAATCCCAGTGATTGCACCAACAGGTACAAATCCTAAGATTACAGTTGGCGAAGATGGTAAAGTAAAACCATTTATCTTCCGCAGTTGTTTCATTGATCCATTACAAGGTGAAGTGATGGCAGGCTTCGCTGCAAAAACTTTAAATGCAAAGACTGCAGCAATTTATGTAGATTCCAGCTCTGATTATTCTAAGAGTTTAGCCGAAGTGTTTACAAAACAATTTGAAGCAAATGGTGGGAAGGTTCTTGTTCAAGAAGCATTCTTACAAAAAGACCAAGACTTCAAGTCAACACTTACAAAAATTAAAGCAACAAACCCAGATGTTGTGTTTATCCCAGCTTACTATGAAGAAGTTGGTAAAATTGTAAAACAAGCACGTGAACTTGGTATTACAGTGCCTTTACTTGGAACAGATGGTTGGGATGATGCTAAACTTGCGGAAATCGCTGGTGCGGCACCATTAAACAATACTTTCTTTAGTTCTCACTACTCAATTCAAGATAGTGATGAAAATGTTAAAAATTTCATTGAAGCTTATAAAGCGGAATACAAACAAGAACCAAGTGTATTCGCAGCACTTGGCTATGATGCAGGCATGATGCTTATCGATGCAATTAAGCGTGCTGGTTCTGATGATCCAGAAAAAATCCGTAAAGCTTTAGAAGAAACAAAGGATTTACAAGTTGGTACTGGTGTTATCACGATTGATAAAAATCATGACCCAATTAAATCTGCTGTTGTTCTTGAAATGAAAGATGGTCAAAAGATCTTTAAACAAAAGATCAATCCAACCAAATAAAAGATGATACTAATGCTTTAAAAGCAATGTTGATTAGCAGGGGCGAGGTAGCCATATGCCTTGTTCCTGCTTTTTTATATATAGAAACTATAAGAATATTAAGTATATCTTGTAACGACAAATGCAGTATTTAGTAACAAAGCAAGATCGTATGTATTGATGAAGAAACGATTAAGTAGGTTTTTAAGTTGCAGTTGCGGTTACAATAGACCATAAAAAGTTAAGGGGGCGTAAACATGAGAAAGAGATTGACAAAAATAACGAGTCTTTTCGTTGGTTTAGCAATAGGTACTAGTTTACTTTCTGGCTGTGGTGGTCCTGCAACGCAAGCTGACAGCAAAGAAATACTTATTGGTGGTAACTTTGAGATGACTGGTGCTATTGCCAATTTTGGTACGCAAACTACGAATGGTATTAAATTAGCCTTTAAGCAGATTAATGATGCTGGCGGTATCAATGGTAAGAAACTTAAATTTATCATCGCTGATAACAAATCAGAGCCATCAGAATCAGCAAATGCAACAACGAAGTTGATTACAAACGATAAAGTTAAAGTTGTAATTGGGGCAGTATCAAGCTCTAATGTTCTTGCGGCTATCCCAATTGCAGAGGCCAATAAAGTTCCGTTGGTTACCCCAACAGGAACAAATCCTAAAATCACTGTTGGCGACGATGGTAAAGTAAATAGCTATATTTTTAGATCGTGCTTTATTGACACATTCCAAGGTAAAATTATGGCAAACTTTGCCATAAATTCTCTAAATGCAAAAACTGTGGTAGTTTATTCCGATAGCAGCTCAGATGAGTCAAAAGGGTTAGCAGAAGTATTTACGAAACAGTTTGAAGCAGCTGGTGGTAAAGTTGTTGGACAAGAAGCTTTCTTGCAAAAAGACCAAGACTTTAAAGCAACACTCACAAAAATTAAAGCATTAAATCCAGAGGTTGTGTTCCTTCCTGCATACTACGAAGAAGTAGGTAAAATTCTAAAACAAGCCCGAGAACTGGGCGTTACAGCAAAGTTCTTAGGCACTGATGGTTGGGATGACCCTAAAATGGTTGATTTAGCTGGTAAAGACGCAGTAGAAGGTAATTTCTTTTGCAATCACTATTCTGCACAAGATACTGACCCTAATGTAAAAAAATTTGTAGATGCTTATAAAGCAGAATACAATCAAGAACCTAGTGCGCTTGCTGTGCTTGGTTATGATGGGGCACTAATGGTTGCTGATGCAATCAAACGTGCAGGGTCCGATGATCCTGAAAAAATTCGTAAAGCTTTAGAAGAAACAAAAAATTTCCAAGTAAGCACTGGTATCATTTCTTTAGATGATAGTCATAATCCGATTAAATCTGCTGTTGTTATTGAAATGAAAGATGGTAAGCAAGTATTTAAAGAAAAAATCAATCCTTGATTCTTAAAAATGCGATTTAGCCGCTGTTTTATTAGTGAATACAGTGGTTTTTAACAGCAATACAAAAATGAGGAGCTAACACAAAAATGTTTTGTGGATAGCTCCTTGTTTTTATGGGGAGGACAAAATGTGGATTTGTCCTGATTTTTTGGTATTGACAATATTGGGATGTACTTCTAAAATTAAATCTATTAGTGCTTAATCAAATTAGAAATTAAACTAAATGAATCAGTATAGATTAAAATTATCTTGATTAAGTATAAATGTGAAGTAAGGTTATGGGCAGAGATAGTGTAACGTTACTTTTGGGTGATTATAATAGTTGAGGGGGATCATCATGTTTCTTAGAAAAAGTAAAAAAATGCTATGTTCAGTAGCAGCGATGGGCATGTTTGCATTAGCGGCTACTGGGTGCGGTGGCGGTGCTAGTTCTGACACAATTAAACTTGGTGCTAATTTGGAAATGACAGGTACCAATGCTACTTTTGGTCAATCGGCTACCAACGGGGCAAAACTTGCGATTAAAGAAGTAAATGCAAAAGGTGGCGTACTTGGCAAGAAAATCAGCTTAGTTGTAGCTGATAATAAATCCGAAGCTGCTGAAGCGGCAAATGCAATGCAAAAATTAATTTCACAAGATAAAGTGCTAGGTGTTATCGCACCAATCGCATCTTCTAGTGTTATTGCTGGAGCGCAAGTAAATATGGATGCTAAAGTTTTGGCAATTAGTCCAACTGCATCCAATCCAAAAGTAACAGTTGATCCAGCGACTGGTAAAACACGTGATTATTTATTTAGAGCAGCATTTATTGACCCTTTCCAAGGCTCTGTAATGGCTAATTTTGCAACAAAAACGCTAAAAGGTAAAACGGCAGCGTTATACATCGATAATTCTAGTGACTATGCAAAAGGTTTAGGTCAATTCTTTAAAGAAACATTCATCAAAAATGGTGGAACAATCGTTGCTGAAGAAGCATATTTAGCAAAAGATACTGATTTTAAATCAACATTAACAAAAATAAAAGCAACGAATCCTGACATCGTATTTGTACCTGGGTATTATCAAGAAGTTGGGATGATTGTAAAACAAGGCCGCGAAATCGGTATTAAAGCTGCAATATTAGGTGGTGATGGCTGGGATAGTGCAAAACTTCCTGAAATCGCTGGTGCAGAAGCACTCAATAATACCTTCTTTGCCAATCATTATTCCCCAGATGATAACTCTCCAGCGATTAAAACTTTCGTAGATGCCTATAAAGCTGAATATGGCGAAACGCCAGATGCTTTTGCAGCGCTTTCTTATGATGCAACGATGATGATCATTGAAGCAATTAAACGTGCTGGTAGTGAAGATACTGTAAAAATCAAAGATGAGCTTGCAAAAACAAAAGACTATCAAGCTGTTTCTGGTGTTATTACATTAAATGACACACATGATGCGGTTAAGAGTGCTGTTGTTATCGAAATGAAAGATGGCAAGCAAACATTTAAAGAAAAAGTAAATCCATAATACAAAGAAAAACAAATAAAGAACACACACACTATGGAAGTACTAGCAATATAGTACATATCTATAGTGTGTTTTTTTGTGGTGGACATTAAGGAGAAACGCTGTATACAAAATTCGGTATATTTTATATGAAATCGTTAAAATGGCCATTAACCAAGGAAATATGTAAAATGAATGATTGACAGTGTAAAGTTACAATATTATAATGATATCAGTAATTGTTTTAGTCGTAGACGTTTAAACTGTAAGTATGAGGATGTTTATTGCTCAAAGTTGAGCATATCTGCTAGGTATGGCGAAATTAGAGGTAAATGAAGACCTTTAGCCAATCGTAATGGCTAAAGGTCTTTTCGTGATTTTTACCCAAAAGCATGATAGAAACGGGAACCTCAGTTTAAGGGTGGCTAATCAAAACGTCAGTTATTTATATGAATGGAGGAGAAAGAATGGAATTTTTGGAACAGTTAATTCAACAGCTGATTAATGGTGTTTCATTAGGTAGCATTTATGCCTTAATCGCGCTAGGCTATACCATGGTTTATGGTATTATCAAACTAATTAATTTTGCCCATGGTGACATTTATATGATTGGCGCATATGTTGGCTTCTTTGCAACAGCAAACCTTGGTTTATCCTTTGTCCCATCACTGATTTTATCTATGATCATTTCTGGTCTGATTGGGATGCTAATTGAGCGGATGGCATATCGCCCACTTCGTCATGCACCGAAAATTGCTGTATTAATTACGGCAATCGGTATTTCCTTATTATTAGAATATGGTGGAATGTTAGTCTTCACCCCACAACCGAGGACATTCCCTAATGTATTGGAATCTACAACATATCACATGGGGCCGTTTGTAGTAAATAGTCAACAAATTATTATTCTAGTCGTTTCAGTAATTCTAATGATTATCTTAACTTATGTAGTACAAAAAACGATCATTGGGAAAGCAATGCGGGCCGTTTCTTTTGATACTGATGCAGCGCAATTAATGGGTATTGATGTTAACCGCATTATTTCAGCAACGTTTGGTATTGGCTCAGCACTTGCTGCGGCTGCAGGTGTACTGGTAGGGATTTATTACAACTCAATTGATCCACTTATGGGGATTATGCCTGGTTTAAAAGCCTTCGTTGCGGCAGTGCTTGGGGGAATTGGTATTATTCCAGGTGCTATGGCCGGTGGTGTTATTTTAGGGGTTATTGAAGCCTTGGTAAGCGGATTCATCTCTTCTACATTCCGTGATGCAGCGGCGTTTGCTATCTTAATTATTATTCTGTTGTTTAAACCTTCGGGATTATTTGGCAAAAACGTACGCGAGAAAGTGTAGGTGGTAGATATGAGAGCGATAACGAAGAAAGATTTGAAAATATTTGGTGCTTGTGCAGTCGTATATGCGATTATCGAAGCCCTTTTACAAATGAATGTAATCGGTTCTTTCTGGGAACTAAATTTAATATTGATTGCCATTAATATTATTATGGCAGTCAGCCTTAACCTAATTAATGGATATACAGGTCAATTTTCCCTTGGTCATGCTGGTTTTATGGCAGTAGGGGCATATGTCAGCGCAATTATCACTGTGAAATTCCATTTGCCATTCCTTTTAGCGATTCTTGTTGGTGCTTTGGCATCAGGACTACTTGGTTTCTTAATCGGGTTACCAACGCTGCGGCTAAATGGTGACTATTTAGCAATTGCGACACTAGGGCTTGGTGAGATCATTCGTATTACGATTCTTAATATTCCTTATGTAGGCGGTGCATCTGGTTTCATGGGGATTCCTCGTTATACAAACTTTGCTTGGGCATTCTTTGTATGTTTATTTACACTATTCTTTATTAAAAATTTCGTAAACTCCTCGCACGGACGCGCTTGTATTTCGATTCGTGAAAATGAAATTGCCGCAGAAGCAATGGGGATTGATACGACCAAATATAAAGTAATTGCCTTTACGACTGGTGCAGCTTTTGCTGGCGTTGCTGGGGCATTATTTGCACATTATTTCTATATTGCGCACCCAGCATCCTTTACCTTTATGATGTCCTTTAACTATTTAACCATGGTTGTTATGGGGGGCCTTGGTTCTATTACTGGTTCTATTGCTGGTGCAGTTATCTTAACTTTTGTTTCCGCGGCGCTTGCAAGTTGGCCTGAATGGCGGATGATTGTTTATTCAATCGTGTTAATTTTATTAATGCTGTACCGTCCACAAGGGTTATTTGGTAATATGGAATTAACCAGCCTTAGCATTTTTAAACGTTTCAAGGGAGGTAGCAAGTAATGAATTTACTTAAAGCCGAAAAAGTCTCTAAAATATTTGGTGGTCTAAAAGCAGTTTCAAATTTTGATATGCATATTAACACAGGCGAGCTGATTGGTCTAATTGGACCCAATGGTGCCGGAAAAACAACGGCATTCAATCTTTTGACGGGTGTTTATCAACCAACGACTGGTGTAATTGAGTTTGATGGGAAAAGTGTAGTCGGGTTAAAACCTTTCCAAATTACGCAAGGCGGGATTGCTCGTACATTCCAAAATATTCGCTTGTTTTCTGAACTTAGCGTACTTGATAACGTAAAGATCGCGTATCATTCTCATGTAAAATATGGGCTAACTGAAGCGGTTCTTCGCATTGGCAGATATTTTAGAGAAGAAGATGAAATTGAGCAAAAAGCAATTGATTTCTTAAAAATATTCAAATTAGATCATAAAAAAGATGAAATTGCCAAAAACTTACCTTATGGGGAACAACGTCGCTTAGAAATTGCTCGTGCACTTGCTGCAAAACCAAAATTATTGCTGCTAGATGAGCCAGCAGCTGGTATGAATCCACAAGAAACACAAGCTCTGATGGAGATGATTAGCTGGATTCGTAAAGAGTTTGGCTTGACTATTCTGTTAATCGAACATGATATGAATTTGGTAATGGGGATTTGCGAGCGAATTTATGTATTAGAATATGGCAGCATTATTGCGCATGGTACGCCAAATGAGATTAAGAACAATCCACAAGTTATCAAAGCTTATCTTGGGGAAGAGGTGGAATAATGCTTAATATTGAAAATATAAATGTATATTATGGCGCAATTCATGCAATCAAAGATATTAGTATCAATGTAACAGAAGGCGAAATCGTAACGCTGATTGGTGCCAATGGAGCTGGTAAGAGTACGACACTTCGTACAATTTCTGGCTTATTAAAACCCAAAACCGGTAAAATTAACTTTGAAGGCAAGGATATTGCGGGCATGCCTGCACAAGCAATTGTAAAACAAGGGATTTCCCAAGTACCTGAAGGCCGTCGTGTGTTTGCGAATATGACGGTACTAGAAAACCTTGAGCTTGGTGCTTATATTAGAAATGATAAAGCTGGTATCAAAGAAGATATGAATTCGGTATTTGAACGTTTTCCTCGTCTACTTGAACGAAAAGTCCAGTTAGCTGGTACACTCAGTGGTGGGGAACAACAAATGCTAGCGATGGGGCGTGCACTCATGAGTCGTCCACGATTATTACTTCTTGATGAACCATCAATGGGACTTGCACCATTACTTGTAAAAGAAATATTCTCAATTGTAAAAGAAATCAATCAAACCGGTACGACGGTTTTATTAGTAGAGCAAAATGCAAATATGGCATTGTCTATTGCGAATAAAGCATATGTACTTGAAACAGGTAGAATTACATTATCTGGAGATGCAAAAAAACTTGCGGCTAGTGAAGAAGTGCGTAAAGCATACCTCGGAGGTTAAGCTGATTTTTCTCTTGTGCCTTGAATTTTTATGATGGAAGTTTTGTTTGTAAGGTATATAATATAAATATAATGATGCAGGTTGAGAGGAGTGTTCTATTGTGTTTGTAGCGAATAGAATGACAAAAAATCCAATTGTAGTTGCTCCGAATGATAAAGTTGATGAAGCAGCAGCGATAATGAAAGAACATGGTTTTCGTCGTCTTCCGGTTGTAGACCAAGGGCAGGTTGTTGGTTTTTTCAGTGATCGCGATTTAATGAAAGTAATGCCATCGCCAGCAACTACTTTATCAAAATATGAAGTAAACTCCTTATTAGCAAAAATGACAGTAAAAGAAATCATGACGAGAAACGTAATTACGGTTAGTGCAGATGCGCCAATTGAAGAAGCGGCTCTTATTATGTACAAACAAAAAATCGGTGGTATGCCAGTGCTTAGTAGTACAAATACTTTAGTTGGCATTATTACGGAAACTGATATTTTTAAGGCTTTTGTTGATATTATGATTCTTACAGAACCATCTACACGAATCACAATCAGTGGTGAGGACGCAGTTGGTGTTATTCATGGCGTAACCACAGTATTTACTGATATGGGAATCAATATTATGAGTCTAGTAAGTGCTAAAAAATCAAGTGAAGCTGGTAAATATGATCTTGTTGTTCGTGCACAAATTGATGATGTAGAAGCAGTCAAAGCAAAATTGGCCGAAAAAGGGTACAATGTAATTAGTGCAGTGAAAATTGGCTAAAATGACTATCGTTATCAATTATAAATAAAATTTATATCACTGGCAAAAAGTATTTACAATCTTTCCTTGCATATGGTAATATATTTGCAAGGAACAGGCGCTTAGTTACTAGGTAGCCGGGCGTAAAGCAGCAGAGTAATGCCTGTGGGACCATCTTGATGGTTCTGCGGGCATTTTTTTGTTCTATAATAAAAATTTATAACAAAAGAGTACTTTTAGAGCTATAGGTTCATTATATATAAGAGGGGTCGGTGTTTATGAGAGAAACATTTAGGTGTGATACCTATCATGCCTTTGAAGCAGATAGTGGAGGCGAGGTAATGAGTGAGGAACAAAAAAATAATACCCTAAAACAGCGTACAGCTTGGCTGTCCATTATATCTAATTCATTATTAGTAATCTTAAAATTAATTGTCGGAATTTATACTGGAGCAGTTAGTTTAATATCAGAAGCAGCGCACTCGGCAGTTGATTTATTGGCGGCAGTGATTGCTTTTTATGCGGTAAAAACAGCGATTGAACCACCCGATGATCAGCATGAATACGGGCATGGTAAGTTTGAAAATTTATCGAGTGCGGTGGAAGCGTTATTAATCGTTTTTGCAGCTGTTTGGATCATTTATGAATCAGTGCATAAGCTAAGTAATTTGCGTGAACCAGAATACTTAGAATATGGTATTTTAATTATGATCATTTCTATTGTTATCAACTACATTGTATCTGGTAGATTGATGAAGGTGGCTAAACAAACGCATTCTCAAGCGTTAGAGGCGGATGGTTTACATTTGAGAGCGGATATATGGACTTCCATGGGAGTACTGGCTGGTTTAGTTGCAATCAAATTAACAGGTTGGTTATGGTTAGATCCAATCAGTGCAATTGTCGTTGCAGGGATTATTTTCAAAGCTGGTTATACAATGACAGTAGAAAGTGCCAAAGAGCTGACTGATGTTAGTTTACCGATAGAAGATGAGAAGATCATTGAAGATATTTTTAATGAGCATAAAGCTGTAATTAATTTTCATAAGCTTAGAACACGGCGATCTGGAGCGTATCGTTTACTTGATGTGCATATTATTTTAGACAAAGATATGCACCTTGACAAGGTACATGACATCTGTGACCAATTAGAACATAAGCTAAAAGAAGCTCTAGGCATGTGTGACGTTGTAATTCATGCCGAACCATCAACGCATCAGGAAGAAAAAGAGTTTTCAAGGCAGTTAGATCAAAAATAGAAATACTATGGACAGATAGGCCGCGGGTCGGCGATAAGCACTCATCTGCGCCCTCCGACAAGGTGTTGTTCGTCGACGCACGCAAGTACGACTCCTTCAGAGTCTCTTACTGTTCCTAGCATCTAAGTACTTCTCGCCAACCGGCAACCTATCTTCGTACTATTTATAAGTGGTACGAATTTAAATTATTTCTATTTATTAATGCAAATATTTTTATTTTGTCAACAGTCTGAAATGAGGATAGATATAGAAAGCATAGCTATCCTCATGTTTATAAACAAAGAAATTTTAGAATATTAGTATTTCCCGGCAATAAATATTAAAGTTTATATAAATCAGATTTTCTGTCATTAAACACATTGATTGTGCTACGGATATCTTTTAGTACATCTAAATGTATTGTTACCGATACAATGGATTCTTTTTCATCTGCTTGCGCAAGAATATTACCCCAAGGATCAATCAGCATAGAATTTCCGCCTAAATGAAAATTTTTAAAAGAGCCTGCGCCATTGATTGCAGCCAAGAATACTTGGTTCTCAATTGCGCGGGCCTGATTTAATATTTGCCAATGCATAAGCCGTTCTACTGGCCATGCAGCTGGAACGAATAAGATATCGATGCCTTCTAAAGCAAGCATACGCGCAAGTTCGCAGAAGCGAATATCATAACAAATGATAACAGCACATTTTACTCCATCAAGTGTAAAAATGCTAAGCTGATTACCAGCGGAAAATACTTGATTTTCTTTTGACGGGGAGAAAAGATGAATTTTGTTATAGGTCGAAATTTCTTTGCCCTGACGATTGAAGGTATAGTTTGTATTATATATCTGTTTATCAATGCGGCTTGCAATAGAACCGCCGACAATATTTATATTGTACTGTTTAGCCAAAGCACTCAAGAATGCCCGCGTTTCTTGACCATCTTGATCGGCAAAATCGATAATTGGCTTCGGGAAAAAACCAACATTCCACATTTCAGGCAATGCGAGAATATCAGGCTGTTCTTGCATTGCTTTTTCAGCGGCTGCGAGAACAGAAGCTTTATTCTTTTCAAAATCACCTAAGACAATTTCTATTTGAAGTAATGATAGCTTCATGGCGGTTTAACCTCACAATATTTTATTTATGTATCAAGAGAGCGATAGATAGTTAATTTTTTACACGTTATCTGAAGCTATTTCTCCAGCAACTTCATAATTCCTTGTTAGTTTTGACATAAATGTTAAGTTTATTTATATTTATCGAAAATAGTATAGAAGCTAAAGATAAGAATGCAATACTTAATCCAGTAAGTGCAATGGTGAGAGTAAGTGGTGAAAAATTTTGCTTGGCTTAGATGCTTTAGAAAGATAAAAAAATCAATCTGACTAGTCTGTATCTGTTTTATCTGAGGGGGCACTAGGTTTTTGCGGTGCACAAGGAAAACTGCAATCGGGGTTCAGCGGGTCTGGTGGGGAAAAACAAGAGTTTTCTTCGCAATAACAATTTAAGATGCGACGCAAAACTTCAATTTCAATAATTTCCTCAATCGTATGGTCTTCAATAGGATTTTGAGCTAAACTAAAGAAGTCAATTGGTGCACAAGTAGTGCTTAAAAATTGAGCTAAAAATTTAATTTTACAGCAGAGCAATTCTAATAAAATATCGATCAAGGTTCCGCTACGGTCAAAGCGAACAATTGCCCGCTCGTAAACTTCAATTGGTACGCCAGGGGTTCGACCGATTTCTTCAGCTGAGCCAACCAATAACCGATATGTACTAGCTAAAGAAGCAAGATTTGGTACTAAGGCGTTAACATCGGCAATAATGGTACTTAAAATTGGCGTAGCCATAAAAAATCACCTCTAATATATTTGCTACATCATAGTATGTTATAGACTGTTTCTTGGTGAAGGCAGGAGTGAGTAAGTAAGTAGAGAATTATATGCTTTAAAAGAACACTAAGTAATTAACAAATTTATACAAGGGAAAGGTAGGAAAGCAGTGTGGAAAGAGTTCATTATGATATCGGGGATATTGTAAAAATGAAAAAAGTTCATCCTTGCGGCACGGATTTATGGGAAATTACTCGCACTGGAATTGATTTTGGTGCTAAATGCAAAGGGTGTGGTCGCTTTGTCATGATACCGCGCCCTAAATTTGAAAAGGCAGTAAAATCAATCGTGGAGAAAAAGAAAATAGAAGAATGAAATAGTAGAATGGATTGCCGTATATATAAATCTTTAGCGTTTTCTATATAGATAGATTAATGGGGATAAAATTTTATTTGTTAATGATTAATATTATTTATTGACAGAGAACTATATTTTCGAATATAATAACCTCATAAAACAAAATATTTTAAATACAGAACTGGCGGAACAAGTGGTTTACCACGGGGGACTGTATTTTGAAAAAGCCGACCGCCTGGGCATTAGTATTCTAAGCTCAGGCGGTTTTTTGTCGTTTTCATGCAGAGATTTTTTAGTTTGCAAAGATCGAATGAGTGAACAAATTGTACGTGAAAAAGGAGGTAAAAAACTAAAATTAGTACCAGATATTAAAAGTTGCTCATATTACCTTGACACATATTGTTTAACTCGAATATAATAAGCACAGCAAGACCATAATAGTTTAATATTGCAAGAACTTCAACAGTCTTGTCTGGCAGTGGTTTTTAATGTAAAACTGATAATTTTATTGATGAAATAGGAGGAATTCTCATGAAACATTGGCAAGGATTTAAAGAAGGCAATTGGCAGAAAGTCATAGATGTAAGAGATTTTATTCAAACAAACTATAAACCTTATACAGGTGATGATAGCTTTTTAGCAGGGATAACGGACAAAACGAAAGCGGTTTGGGATGTATGTAAAAATTTATTAGCAGAAGAAAACAAAAAAGGGATACTTGATGTTGATACGAAGGTCGTTTCGACAACAACTTCTCATAAAGCGGGCTATATTGATAAAGAAAACGAAGTTATTTTTGGTTTACAAACCGATGCTCCATTAAAACGTGGTGTTATTGTCAATGGTGGCGTACGTATGGCTGAACAAGCTTGTGAAGAATATGGTTACGAATTAGATCAAAATATCAAAGATATCTATACAAATAATGTGACTACTCATAATAGTGCAGTATTTAGCATTTATACGCCAGAAATGCGTAAAGCACGCAAACTAGGCATCATTACAGGATTACCAGATGCGTATGGCCGTGGCCGTATTATTGGTGATTATCGTCGTGTAGCGCTTTATGGAATCAATCGTTTAATTGAACAAAAAGAAAAAGATTTAAATGAGAAATTCAATGTGCCAATGACAGAGGAAACTTTACGTAGTCGCGATGAAATTGCTAAACAAATTTCTGCACTCAAAGATTTGATTTCTATGGGTAAAGAATATGGTTTTGATATGAGTGAACCTGCTAAAGATGCCAAAGAAGCAGTGCAGTGGGTATATTTCGGCTATCTTGCAGCAATTAAAGATCAAAACGGGGCAGCGATGTCTATCGGTCGTGTATCAACATTTTTAGATATTTATATTTCTCGGGATATTGAAAATGGTACATTAACAGAAAGTGGCGCGCAAGAATTGATGGATCAATTTGTGGTTAAACTTCGTCTTGCTCGTATGCTTAGAACACCAGAATATAATGAACTATTTGCTGGCGATCCACTTTGGGTAACAGAGTCAATTGGTGGAATTGGACAAGACGGTCGTTCTTTGGTGACGAAAAATTCTTATCGTGTACTTCATACTTTATATAATTTAGGCCCAGCACCAGAACCAAATTTAACAGTGCTTTGGTCAGAAAAGTTGCCAAGTAATTTTAAACAATTCTGTGCGCAAGTATCAATTGATACGAGTGCAATTCAATACGAAAATGATGAAGTTATGCGTCCAATCTATGGTGATGATTATGGCATTGCTTGTTGTGTATCGGCGATGCAAATTGGACACCAAATGCAGTTCTTTGGTGCACGGGCAAACTTAGCAAAATCATTATTGCTTGCCATTAATGGTGGTTTGGATGAGAATGCTGCAAAACAATTAGCACCAGCAATGCCAATTGTCGATGGTGAATATTTGGATTACGAAGTTGTTCGCAAAAATTACTCTAAAGTACTCGCGTGGCTCGCGGGCCTTTATGTAAATACCATGAATTTAATTCATTTTATGCATGATAAACACGCCTATGAAGCTGGACAAATGGCGCTTCATGATAGCGAAGTAAAACGTTTGATGGCGTTTGGCGTAGCTGGACTTTCTGTTGCAGTTGATTCCTTGAGTGCAATTCGTTATGCAAAAGTAAAAGCAATTCGCGATGAAAACGGCATTGCTAAAGAATTTGCAATCGAAGGCGAATTCCCGATGTATGGCAACAATGATCCACGCGTAGATAGCTTAGCAAAAGAAATTACGCATGAATTTATTACTGAACTTAGAAAACATGAAACGTATCGCAAGGCAGAGCATACTTTGTCGGTACTTACGATTACATCTAATGTTATGTATGGTAAGAAAACTGGGGCGACTCCAGATGGACGTAAAGCTGGCGAAGCATTTGCTCCAGGGGCGAACCCAATGCATGGTCGCGATAAACACGGCGCATTAGCAGCGATGAAATCTGTTACAAATATTTCCTATGATGATTGTCGCGATGGTATCTCTTATACTTTCTCCATCATTCCGGCAGCACTTGGTAAAAACGTCGATGCGCGCGCGAAAAATTTAGTAGCATTATTAGACGGCTATTCTGCATGTAATGGTCACCATATCAATATTAACGTATTCGATCGAGCGCTACTAGAAGCAGCAATGAAAGAACCAGAAAATTATCCGCAACTTACCATTCGGGTATCTGGATATGCAGTTAATTTTGTAAAACTTAGCAAGGCGCATCAATTGGAAGTAATCAGACGTACTTTCTATGAAGCAGTTTAATATGGTAGGATATTATCATTCTAAAGAAACATTTGGTACTGTGGATGGTAAAGGGATTCGTTACGTACTATTTTTGGCGGGGTGCAGCTTAGGCTGCGCCTTTTGCCATAATCCAGATAGCTGGGCACGTGGGGATAAGGCGATTACGGTAGAGGAAGTCATGGCGGATGTCGAGCAGTATCGCAGTTTTTATGAGCCTTCGGGCGGTGGTATTACAGTAAGTGGTGGGGAACCATTATTGCAACCGGGGTTTGTCGCAGAATTGTTTGCGGCTTGCCATAAAGCAAAAATTCATACGACTGTAGACACGGCTGGATTTTATCGTCAAGATGTTCTGGATGCAGTTTTAGAACATACCGATCATGTGTTATTTTCTTTAAAAGCGGTAGATGCAAAAATTCATCAATATTTAACAAAGGCCGATAATACGCAAATCTTAGAAAATCTACAATATATCGCAAAGCGCAAACCTATCGCGCTGCGTTATGTGGTAGTGCCTGGAATCAATGATACAGAAGAAGAAATTTCGGCTTTAGCGGCTTTATTGAAAAATATCGGTGGCGAGGTAAAAGTAGAGCTCCTTGGATATCACACGATGGGTGTCTATAAATGGAAAGAACTTGGCATGGAGTACAAGCTTGCTGATGTGAAACCAGCTAGTAAAGAAGATGTAAAAAAAGTACAAGTAGCGTTAGAAAATGCCGGAATTGAGATGCAATATTAGAATTTTAATGACTAAATAAATACGTTGGCTAAAAATATCGGATGCGAGAGAGGTATCCGATATTTTTTATTCTAAAATTTATAATTATTTGTAAAACATCTCTAGGTATTGCAAATAAATCTTAGATAATCTACAATTATAAGGGCTTGGGTTTTTAGTAAGATGCACTCGTAGGGACAGCTGCTGTCCGTTAAAATAATATAAAAATAAGGTGGAATTTTCATTTATGAGTAATTTAGAAGTCGGTATTGTTGGTTTACCTAATGTTGGGAAAAGTACATTGTTTAATGCGATTACAAAAGCGGGTGCTGAAGCGGCGAACTATCCGTTCTGTACGATTGAACCTAATGTTGGTGTCGTAGATGTACCAGATCCTCGTTTAGCAGTGTTAAGCGATATGAACAATGCGAGAAGAATTGTTCCAGCTTCCATACGTTTCGTGGACATTGCAGGTCTGGTAAAAGGTGCAGCACAAGGGGAGGGTCTTGGCAATAAATTCTTATCTCATATTCGGCAAGTAGATGCGGTTGCCCAAGTAATTCGTTGCTTTGTTGATGAAAATATTACGCACGTTGAAGGAAATATCGATCCGTTGCGTGATATCGAAATCATCAATACAGAATTGTGCTTAGCGGATCTTGAATCCGTTGAAAAACGTATGGAACGTACGCAAAAAATGGTAAAAAGTGGCGACAAAAAAGCAAAAGTAGAATTGGATTTACTAAGCCGTATTAAAGATATGTTAGGCGAAGCATTGCCAGCTCGTCGGGTTGAAATGACTGAAGATGAATTGGTAGTAATTCGTGATTTAAATCTTTTAACGTTAAAACCAATTCTTTTTGTAGCCAATGTTGCTGAAGATGAAGTAGCAACTGCAGACTCTGAAAATCCATATGTACAAAAAGTAAAGGGATATGCCAAACAAGAAGGGGCAGAAGTTGTTGTTGTTTCGGCAAAAGTAGAATCTGAGATTGCTGAACTTGGCGATGAAGATGCAAAAGATTTCTTAGCAGAATTAGGCTTAGACCAATCGGGGTTGGATAAATTGATTAAGGCTTCTTTTAAATTATTAGGCTTGATTACTTTCTTAACGGCCGGTGTGCAAGAAGTGCATGCTTGGACAATTACAGAAGGGACGAAAGCACCAGTAGCTGGTGGAAAAATCCACAGTGATATTGAACGCGGTTTTATCAGAGCAGAAATTGTTTCTTACGATGATTTGATTGCCGCTGGCAGTCAAAACGCAGCCAAAGAAAAAGGACAAGTTCGCCTTGAAGGTAAAGAATATATCATGAAAGACGGCGATGTAACTTATTTCCGTTTTAACGTTTGATTTGAATTTTATAAATTCTGAAGAGACCTGCTATATCGGCAGGTCTTTTGTGTTATTATAGAAGTATTATTGATGATGTTACTTTTTGTGATAGATATGTTCTTTGGGAGATGATTTCTTATGTCACAAGCAAGATTGGTATTTTTGGCGGTATTAACTACTTCTTTTATTGGACCATTTATGGGGAGTGCGATTAATTTGGCAATTCCGGCAATGGGGGAAACGTTTGGCGCAAATGCAAATGTGCTTAGTTGGGTTGTAACAGCTTATTTGCTTGGCTCGGTGATGATGATGCTGCCAATTGGGCGGCTTGCGGATATTATTGGGCGTAAAAAAGTGTATACTATAGGTGTAATCTTACTGATTGTGTTTACCTTATGCGCAGGTTTTTCTGAGTCAGTGGAACAGCTGATTTTATTTCGGTTGATTCAAGGAATGGCAACAGCAATGATTTTTAGTACTGGAATGGCGATGATTATCTCTGTTCATAAATCATCGGAGCGAGGTAGCGTGATAGGCTATTCGGCGGCAGCTACTTATATTGGATTATCGCTAGGTCCGATGCTTGGTGGCATGATGACCTATTATATCGGCTGGCGTAGTATTTTTTTTATTACCGCAACTGTCTTGGCCGGTAGCTTATTGGCAATACTAAAGGTAACAGAGGAATGGTACGGTGCGCAGGGAGAGGCGTTTGATCTACGCGGCGGTATTTGTTATATGATTGCTAGCCCAGCGATCCTGTATGGCTGTTCAACGATTGTTACGGTAGACTATGCTAGATATCTTTTCGTGGGTGGATTGTTGCTCTTGGCGGTATTTGTTAAACGGCAGCTTAATTGTCCATCGCCCATTTTTGATATAAAACTGTTTCATGGGAATACGGTATTTGCGATGTCAAATATAGCAGCAATGATTAATTATAGTGCTACGTTTGCAATTGGTTTTATCTTATCTTTATATCTCCAATTGATTCGTGGTCTTGATGCGCCAATTGCAGGTGTTATTTTACTAATTCAGCCAATTATTATGGCATTGTTTTCACCAAAAGCTGGAGCTTTATCTGATAAAATTGAGCCACGGATCGTTGCTTCCATTGGTATGGGATTAACTACAGCTGGTTTGATTTTTTTTGCTTTTCTTAAGAAAGACACACCAATTGAGCTCATTGCGATTAATTTTATCTTGATCGGTTTAGGGTTTGCGCTATTTTCTTCGCCCAATAATAATGCGATTATGGGGGCGGTTACTCCAAAGTATTATGGTGTGGCAGCATCAGCCTTATCAGTTATGCGTCTGGTTGGGCAAGCGATTAGTATGGCTATCGTGACATTTATTTTATCTGTGTATGCAATCGATACAATGTCGCCAGAATATTTAACAAATTTATTATATGGATTTAATCGTATATTTTTGATCTTTGCCCTGCTTTGTGCGATTGGAACAATGGCATCTCTCGCTAGAGGTGAAAGAAAAACATGATAATTTGAAATTTTTAGTACAAATTTCTTGCATAGCATGGCCAAGAAGTGATATAATACATTAGTCATAAGACAGTTAGGTTTCAAAAACTATTTTTGAACCTTCCCTGCTCCGATTAAGGAGCCATTAGTCCAGAGAGGGAGGTGATTTCGTGAGAAAGTACGAAGTCATATTCATTGTTAAACCACTTGAAGAAGAAGCAACAAATGCTGTAATCGAAAAATTCGAAAAGCTAATTGCTGATAATGGTGGTAACATTGATAAAGTTGATCGTTGGGGTAAAAAACGTTTAGCATATGCAATTGATGATTGCATGGACGGTTATTACTGCTTATTCTACATTACAGCTGAACCAGCAGTAGTTGCTGAAGTTGATCGTGTAATGAAGATTACTGACGGCATCTTGAAACACATGATCATTAAAGAAGAAGAATAATATAGGCCAGGGGGAAAAGTTACCATGAATAAGGTTATATTAGTTGGTCGTCTTGCACGTGACCCAGAAGTACGTTATACGCAAAGTGGAAAAGCAAATGCTACATTCAGCCTTGCTGTTAGTCGTTATGCTGGTAATGGGCAGAATACAGCTGATTTTATACCCATCGTAGCGTGGGAAAAACTGGCCGAAATTTGTGGCAATAATCTGATCAAAGGTAGCCAAATTTTGGTTGAAGGTCGTATACAGGTTCGTAATTATGAAACACAAGACGGTCAAAAACGTTATGTGACAGAAGTAATCGCTCAAAATATTGAGTTTATGGGCAGTAAACAATCTAAGCCAGGTGATGGCGGTACAGCACCTACAACGGGTGGTGCGAATTCCTTTGGAAGTGAAGTCTTCCCTGACGAAGAAATACCATTTTAAAGGGAGGTATGTTCGGTGAGACGCGAAAGAGGAAGAAAACCTAAGAAAAAAGTTTGTAGTTTCTGCGTAGATAAAGTAGAAGCTATCGATTATAAAGATGTTCCAAAATTACGCCGTTACGTTACAGAACGCGGTAAGATTTTACCACGTCGTATTTCTGGTAACTGCGCAAAACATCAACGTCAAGTAACTGTAGCAATTAAACGTGCACGTAATATTGCATTATTGCCATTTACTGCAGAATAAGATCATGAACTTAATCTCCTAAAGGGGAGTAGCTCATAGAACAGAGTCAACATACTGATAGCGCAAGCTATCTGGCTCTGTTGTTGGCATATGCCAATTAGCGAGACCTTTAGTATGACATTATTGTCATACTAAAGGTCTCGTTTTTTTTATTATATAAAAGTGTATTTAAGTGTATTGGGAAGTATATTTGGAGGGTGAAATGATGGCTTTTTTAACTTCTTTGGCAGTTGTTGTACTTGCAGAAATGGGCGATAAGACGCAATTATTAGCAATGGCTTTTGCAACGCGGTATTGCTGGAAAACCGTAATGTGGGGCGTATTCTTTGCTACTATTTTCAATCATTTATTTGCGGTAGTAGTAGGGGCTTATTTGACGAGCTTTATTCCGATGCAATACATTCAAATTGTTGCAGCACTATCCTTTGTCGTATTTGGCCTTTGGACAATTCGTGGCGATGAACTGAATGGTGAAGATAAAGAAACAAAATACAGTCCATTTTGGACTGTAGCAATCGCTTTTTTTCTTGCAGAAATGGGTGATAAAACGCAATTTGCTACAGTTGCCTTAGCTGCACAGTTTAATACTATACTCCCTGTGTGGCTTGGAACTACGACTGGTATGATGATTGCAGATGGAATTGGGATTATCATTGGTATTGTGTTAGGCAAAAAAATACCAGAGAGGGTTGTAAAATGGGTAGCTGCAATTATTTTTATTCTTTTTGGCTTATTTGGATTATATGAATCTGTACCTAAGTCATTATTAACGATGCCGATTATGATAGGTACTTTACTTATGGTGATTGTGTCAATTTATTTTGTGAATCGTATGGGTGGCGAAGAAGAAACTGAGCCATCAACTGGCAATAATTAAAAAGAATGCATAAAAAAATACAAGATATTGTGGATAACTATGATAAATCATTGGCTTAGTCACAAAATATACGAAGTTATACACAAAAACCTGTGATTATGTTGTGTATAACTATTATTTATTTAATAAAGACAACAAATAAAGTAAAAAGTATTTTTTCTGGAATGAGGATAGAGTAAAGTTAAAAATGACCATAAATTTACTGTTATAAGTAAATTTATGGTCATTTTTATCGAGGAATGAGACTATGAAAATGATGATGCTCTTTATATATTCCAATAGGTAAGTAAACTGGTCATGATAATGATGCTAATCGGAATAGCAAATGAGCTGCAAATGCCGGAGAGTTTAGCATCGGCACCACATTTTTCCGTAAAGATTGTTGTGCTGATTGGAATTGGCGAGAACGTCGTGAGAATGACGACTTGTTTAATCGCCATGGAGAATGGGGTGTAGTAGTAAATGATGAGTGCAAATAACGTCGCGGTAGCAAGGCGAATAGCTAAAATCTTTAGGACATGGACCTGTTGATATTTTTCTAGCTGGCACTCAAACAGCATGCCGATGAGCAGCATACATAAGAAAGGATTGGCACTGCCAATATGTCCAGTAATAAAAAATATAAAATCAGGCAATTTTATGCCTGTTATGGTGATAAACAACATGATCATATATACATCAAAGGGAATAGAAGATAGCATTTTCTTAATAAAACTCTTTAGTTTTTGTTTTTCACTATTACCAGCAATTTCTGAAGCCAAGGCGTAAGTAACGCCTGTACACATGATGGAATTACCAATGTCGAACATACTAGTAACAATAACTCCAAATGGTCCTAAAGCAGTTTGGACAAAGGGGAGGGTAAAACAGCCGATATTATAGCCAGGCATATTTAGCACATTGAAAGCTTTAATTTCGTTATGTTGGTCGTGAGAAAATAGTAAGGCTAGAATACAAACGATAATGTTAAACAGCAAGCTGACCAGGATCACATAATATAATGATTGATCCATGGTAAAGTTAGCAAAACCTGAGACCAAGGCACATGGTAATGTAATGAGCATAATTAAGTTCGTAATTAATTTACGTCCTTCTATCGGAACAAAACCTTGTAGTTTTAATGTATAGCCAATGATAATGATGATGATTAAGCTGAGTGCATTTAATAGAACATTGCTCATAAAAAACCTCTTTTAATAAATTGTTATATCTAATGATAGCGTTTAAAAAAGATAACCGCAAGCTAAGTTATAAAAAGAAAACGAGCCGACGTTAGTATTTTCAACTAACGTTGGCTCGTTTTTTAGATGATTTCCTCTACTGGATCTAGTTCGATAATTTCAATGCCTTTGCTACGAAGGAGGGTAAGTTCGGCAACATCCGCATCCTTACTGGTAATAATCGTTGAAATTTTATCTAAAGAGCCACTGAGAAAATTATGCTGTTTGCCAATTTTTGAACTGCTGGCCAATACGAAACAAGGGCCAATGCAGCGTTTTAACATCATTTCATTGATTGGTGTTTCTTGCAGTACAGAGGTCGTAATTCCACCTCGTACACTAATACCGCCGACGCCTATAAACGTTTTATTGGCAGTAATTTTTGTTAAGGTATGCATGGCGAATTCGCCAACCATCGATTGCTTTCTTTCATAAATTTCGCCGCCAGTTAGTACGAGTTCTACCCGAGGGTCTTTTTCTGCATTGATGGCTTTGCCATTGTTTGTAATGACAATAACGCGTTTATTGACGAGATACCTTAGAATCAATAAGGCGGTAGAACTTGAATTAATAAAAATCGTGTCACCATCATCAATTAACGACGCCGCATATTTGGCGATTGCATGTTTTTGTAAGATATTTTTTGGCGATAATGTATCTGGTGCAGGATCTTCTTTTAAATTTCCCTCTACTAATTGTGCGCCGCCATGAAATCTTTCAACGATATTTTGCTGTTCAAAGATTTGTAGGTCGCGACGAATCGTCGTCGGGGATACCTTCATTTTTTCAGCCAAATCGTCTACTTGGACACTATGATTTTCTTTTAAACATTTTAAAATATATTGTTGGCGCTTAAATACGATGCCTTTGCTATTTTTCATGATATTGTCAACCCTTTCAAAATGTGCATATAATTCAGCTCTATAAATCGTTAAATGTTCAATTCAACAAAAGAAGTAAACATGAATGTTGCTTAATAAAATTTATAATATAGTTGTAATATAACTATATTATAATGCAAGTTCATAAAAAAAAACAACCATTATTAATAAAAAAAACATACAAACGAGCGCAAAATGATTTACAAGCATCATGTTTATGGATGATTTGAGCGAAACGAGCATAAAATAATGGACAAATACAAAAAAAATGAGAATTTTACTTGTAAATTAACAACGAAAGGTGTATTATAAAAACATAAACAGTGCTCATTTGAGGGAAAATAAAGTAAATGAGCATAAAAACAATTATATGTAGCAAAACAAACATAACGGAGGGTTATCATGAGCAAAGTTGAAGAGATTAGCAGAGAATCATGGATTTTAAGTACATTCCCTGAGTGGGGCACTTGGTTAAATGAAGAGATTGAACAAGAAGTAGTCGCTCCTGGAACGTTTGCGATGTGGTGGTTAGGATGCACTGGCATTTGGGTAAAATCAGAAGGAAATGCGAATATTTGCATTGATTTCTGGTGTGGTAGTGGAAAAAGAACTAAAGCAAAACCTAATATGGATCCGCAACATCAAATGGCAAGAATGTGTGGCGGAAAAAAATTACAACCAAATTTAAGAGTGGCACCATTTGTTCTTGATCCATTTGGCATCAAACAAATCGATGCAGTATTATCCACGCATTATCATAATGATCATATTGATGTCAATGTTGCTGCGGCAGTGATGCAAAATTGTGCAAGTGATGTTCCCTTCATCGGGCCGAAATATTGTGTAGAAAAATGGATGGAATGGGGCGTGCCAGCAGCGCGCTGCATTACAGTAAAGCCTGGTGATGTAGTAAAAGTAAAAGATATGGAAATTGTAGCATTAGAATCTTTTGATCGTACGGCTTTAATTACAGCACCACCAGATGGAGATTTAAAAGGTTGGTTACCAGATGATATGGATGAAAAAGCGGTAAACTATCTAATCAAAACTCCAGGTGGAAATCTTTATCACAGTGGTGATTCCCATTACTCCAACTATTATGCGAAGCATGGTAACGATTACAAAATTGATGTAGCATTAGGGTCTTATGGTGAAAATCCTCGTGGAATTACCGATAAAATGACGGCGTCTGATATTCTTCGTATGGGTGAATCCTTAAATACAGAAGTTGTAATTCCATTCCATCATGATATTTGGGCGAATTTCCAAGCTGATCCAGCTGAAATCACGACTTTATATGAAATGAAAAAACATCGTTTACAATATAAATTTAAACCATTTATCTGGCAAGTTGGTGGAAAATTCGTATTCCCAGCAGATAAAGATAAACGCGAATATCACTATCCAAGAGGATTTGAAGATTGTTTCGCAAAAGATATTAATTTGCCATTTACTAGCTTTTTATAAGCAAATAGTAAGTAATAAATGTGTTGGCGCATAGATTCGGTTTGTAATTTCTTTAGGATTTTGCAAGCCGTATTTGGCAAATTATTTGAAAATTTAAAATAGGTGGTGAACTCCATGTTTCAAAAATTAATTGAAACGAAGAGATATTCCTTTCATAAAGGTTTCAAAACGTGGGAAGATGCTGTGAGAGCGGCTTGTCAACCATTACTAGACGATAAAACAATTGAACCAGAGTATCCAGATGCGATTATTAGCAAAGTAAATGAACTTGGTCCATATATCGTAATTGCTCCTAACATTTGTATTCCTCATGCACAAGAAGGGGTAGGAGTAAATGATACAGCAATCTGTTTTATGAAAACTGATGAACCAGTTCATTTCAGTGATGATGCTGATCATGATGCTAAGCTATTTTTTGTACTAGCTTCAGTTGACAATGCAGTCCATTTAGAAAATCTTTGTGAGTTATCCGACTTGTTATCAGATGAAGAAATTGTTGAAAAATTGTTAGCGGCAAAATCCGTAGAAGACTTAAAAAAATTACCCTAATAATAAATAATTCGATGACTAACCCGCTCTAATATAACAATCAGTACGTAAAGAGCGGCTAAAACCCTAGATAGTTTCCTACAATGCAGACGGCGTTTTAACACCGCCTGCGTTAAGTCTCTATTTATAATCAGAAGTACTAAAATTGCAATTATAGGAGGTACACACATATGGACTTTTTGATGGTCGTTTGGGAATTTTTCCAAAATAACGTATTAACAAAACCTCAATTTTTCGTTGGTTTCATTGTATTTGTTGGATATTTATTATTACAAAAACCATTGTATGAAGCAGTTGCTGGATTCATAAAAGCAGTTGTTGGCTATATGATTTTGATGGTAGCATCTGGCGGATTGGTTGGTAATTTCCGACCGGTACTGGTCGGCTTGAAGGATAGATTTGATTTGTCCGCAGCTGTCATTGATCCATACTTTGGTCAAGCAGCAGCGCAAGCATCGGTTGAAAGTGTTGGACGTTCATTCTCCATGATGATGCTCGTATTATTAATTGCATTTTCTTTTAATTTGTTACTTGTGTTATTTAGAAGATATACAAAAATTCGTACTTTGTTCATTACTGGTCACGTAATGGTGCAACAATCTTCCACTGCTTTGTGGTTAGTACTTTTCTGTTTTCCTCAACTACAAGATGCTGGGGTAGTAGTAATGCTCGGCATATTACTTGGCACATACTGGTCAGTGGCTTCCAATCTTACGGTTGAACCCTGTCAAAAATTAACTGAAGGTGGCGGGTTTGCTACTGGTCATCAACAAATGTTTGGTATTTGGTTCGTATCTAAAATTGCTGGTAAAATTGGTGATAAAAAGAAATCGATTGAAAGTTTGAAATTGCCTGGATTCTTATCCATTTTCAATGAAAATGTTGTAGCAACAGGTATTCTAATGTTATTTTTCTTCGGTGCGATTATCACAATTTTAGGTCCAGATATGATGCATAAAATTGATAAAAGCTTTGCTAAAGAGCAGAACTTTGTATTTTATATTGTTGAAAAATCCTTTAACTTCTCAGTTTATTTAACAATCTTACAATTAGGGGTAAGAATGTTCGTATCTGAATTGACAGAGTCTTTCCAAGGGATCTCCAACAAAATTCTTCCGGGTTCAATGCCAGCTGTTGACTGTGCGGCGACCTACGGTTTTGGTCATCCAAATGCAGTTACGATTGGGTTCTTATTTGGTGCACTTGGTCAATTCACGGCGATTATTGGGCTACTTGTTTTCCAAAGTCCAATTCTGATCATCAGTGGATTCGTACCATTGTTCTTCGATAATGCGACTTTTGCGGTATTTGCAAACAGACTTGGCGGAATCAAAGCCGCAGTAATTATTACGTACTTCTCTGGTATGATACAAGTTCTTGGTGGTGGTTTCGCTGCTTACTTCTTTATGACTGGTAAGTTTGGCGGCTGGCATGGCAATTTCGACTGGGATACAATTTGGCCAACCATTGGTGTAATCATGAATTATGGTCAATATGTTGGTGTAGCAGCTGTGGTAATCTGCTTGCTTGCAATCCCACAAATTCTTTATCGTCAAAACAAAGATACGTATTTCTTAATCGCGGAAGATTATGATAAATATCTTGAAGTAAAAGGCGAAGAAGCATAACCTATAGTTGTCTGTTAAATATTACAAATTTAAAAATGAGGTGTTCATTATGTTAAAAGTAATTGCTGCATGTGGTAGTGGAATGGGATCAAGTCAAATTATTAAAATGAAACTAGAAAAAGTTTTTAAAAAGCTTGGTATCGATGCTAGCATTTATCACACTAATGTTGGCGATGCAAAATCGCAAGCTGCTAATTATGATGTAGTTGTTTGTTCCGAATCTTTAATAGGAACATTTACTAATGCCTCTGCAAAAGGGATTACCGTAATTGGTCTTAAGAATTTATTGTCAGAAAAAGAAATTGAAGAAAAAGTAACAGAACAGATCGTAAATAAACAATAAAATAGGTAGTCTACGTAATGGGAAAATAGAAATATTTTCCCATTAATTTGAATAAGGAGTGCTTAGAGTGAAAATTGAAAAGAAATTTTTAACAAAGTTGCATAGATGTTATGCAACAAGTAGTACTGTTATAGATGGTGAAAAGAAAATATTATTTGCAACAGAGGGCGAAGGCGCTTGTTATATGTACTCTGGTCATGAATTTGAACAGTCTACAGTTTGGGATGGGCCTGGTGGGACGATGTCTATCGTTGAAGTTCCTGAAAAAAACGGTGACTTCCTTGCGGTACAAAACTTCTTCCCAACCTTCCAATCAGAAAATGCTACCATAGTTTGGGGTAAGCCTGATGTAGATGGTAAGTGGCAGGTAAAAACGTTATTTAAATTGCCGTATATCCATAGATTCGATATTTTATCGGCAAATGGTGTGCACTATTTCATTGGCTGCACGCTTTGTACCAGCAAAACGGAAAAAGAAGATTGGTCTGATCCAGGGAAAATCTATGTAGGCGTGATTCCAGAAGACCTAAATCAGCCAATCGAACTTAAAGTAATCAAAGATGGAATGACAAAAAACCATGGCTATAGTCGTGCGAATTGGCATGGCAAAATGGCTGGCATGGTTACTTGTGAAGAAGGCGTATTTGCCGTAATACCTCCACAAAAAGCAGGCGATGCATGGACAATTGAAACAGTTCTTGAACGTCCAGTCAGCGATATTGCAGTTGTTGATATCGATGGTGATGGCGTAGATGAATTGGTAACGATTGAACCATTCCATGGCAATCAGTTCTTGATCAACAAGAAAACAGAAAGCGGTTATCAAGTGATTTATCAATACCCTGAAAAAATGGAATTTGGCCACGTAGTATGGGGCGGGCAATTAAGAGGTGTACCAACCATTATTGGTGGACAAAGAAGGCACGCAAAAGATTTATTCTATATTCAATATAAAAACGGTGAATATGTAAAAACAACGATTGAATCAGATATTGGTCCTAGTAATGTTGCAGTAATCAACGATAAAGAGCGTGATATCATCATTTCTGCTAACCGAGAAATTGGGGAAGCTGTTTTATATTTAGTAACAGATAAATAATTTTTGGCTAGAGGAGACTGAAATGCATGTTAGAAGAGTTAAAACAAAAAGTATATGAAGCCAATATGCTATTGCCTAAGTATGGTTTAATCACCTTCACTTGGGGGAATGTTTCGGCTATCGATAGAGAATCAGGTTTGTTCGTGATCAAACCATCTGGCGTAGAATATGAAAAAATGACAGTAGGAGATATGGTAGTCGTTGACCTTAAGGGCAATGTAGTCGAAGGAAAATTAAAACCATCTTCTGATACGCCGACCCATTTAAAATTGTATCAAGAATTTAAGAATATCGGTGGTGTTGTTCACACGCACTCAAGGTGGGCAACTATATTTGCGCAAGGAGGACTTGCGATCAATGCCTATGGAACCACGCAAGCGGATTATTTCTACGGAGCAATTCCCTGTACAGCGGATATGACAAAAGAGGCAATTGAAAATGAATATGAGTACAATACGGGTAGTATTATTGTAGATACTTTTAAAGAGATTAACCCGGATCATATGCCAGCGGTCTTAGTAAAAAATCATGGGCCATTTACTTGGGGCAAAGATGCCTTTGAAGCTGTGCATAATGCAGTAGTTTTAGAAGAAGTAGCAATGATGGCGTTCAATACAGAACTATTAAGAAAAGAGAATGTCGATGTTATGCCACAAGTACTGCTAGATAAACATTTCTTGCGTAAACATGGTCCAAATGCTTATTACGGACAAAAATAATCATAGTTTTCTAATGTACTCGCTCTCTAAGCCTATTTTTATGGGGTTGTGAGCGAGTATATTTTTCACCAGATTTATTTGTGATGAAGAAAGAGAGGCATTATAATGAAAAACTATATGCTTGGTTTATATGAAAAATCCATGCCAGGGGCATTAACTTGGGAAGAAAAATTGCAAGAGGCGAGAACGGCAAATTTTGATTTTGTTGAAATGAGTATCGATGAGACCGATGAAAAATTGGCGCGTTTAGAAATGACAAAGAATGAAAGACAGGAAATCTGCTTGACAATGGAAAAGGTTGGATTGCCTATTCGGACGATTTGCTTAAGTGCTCATCGTAAATATCCATTGGGAAGCAATGACCCGGAAACTAGAGCAAGAAGCCTGCAAATCATGGAAAAGGCGATTGAATTGGCGTGTGACCTAGGCGTAAGGATTATTCAGCTTGCCGGTTATGATGTTTATTATGAAGAGTCTTCCGAGCGAACAAAAGCGTTGTTTAAAGAAAATCTCGATAAATGTACGCTTATGGCAGCGAAAAAAGGTGTAGTGTTGGGCTTTGAAACGATGGAAACCGAGTTTATGAATACGATGGAAAAAGCAATGCAGTATGTAAATAGAGTAGGTTCGCCATACTTACATGTATATCCTGATGCTGGCAATCTGACCAATGCTGCAGTCATGTATCAAACCGATCTGTTTGCGGATATCAAGAGCGGTGCTGGGCACATTGTGGCTTGCCATTTAAAAGAAACAGTTCCAGGTAAATTTAGAGAAATACCATTTGGTACAGGCCATGTCGAGTTTAAGGCGATTGTTGACACGATGTGGGCATTAGGGGTAAGAACTTACGTAGCAGAATTTTGGTATACGGGCAGTGAAAATTGGCAAAGTGATTTAAAATGTGCAAATCAATTTATCACTGCAAACTTTATCAATAAAATTTGATAATAATGATTGCAAATGCCGAGAAAATGTAGTATCTATAATATAGGAAGCAGTTCAAATTTAATGTAAGGAATGAGCTAACATTGAGTAAAGTAAAAAAGATAGGTGTATTAACAAGTGGTGGGGATTCCCCAGGAATGAATGCAGTTGTCAGGGCTGTTGTTAGAAGTGCAAATGAATTTGGTTTAAAAGTAGTGGGGATTTGCCGAGGCTATAATGGCCTAATGAATGGTGATTGTATTGAGCTAGATAATCGTTCCGTAGGTGATATCATCCAGCGTGGTGGTACGATGCTTTATACGGCGCGCTGTTTAGAATTTATGGAACTTGCTGGTCAGCAGCAAGGCCATGAAATGGCGAAGAAACTAGGGCTTGATGGACTAGTTGTCGTTGGTGGGGATGGATCCTTCCGCGGGGCGGCGGCACTCAGTAAACTTGGCCTGCCTACAGTGGGGATTCCTGGTACAATTGACAATGATATTGCTTGTACCGATTATTCCATTGGTTTTGATACTGCCTGTAATATCGCAATGGAAGCAGTAGATAGACTAAGAGATACAACACAAAGTCATGAAAAATGTAGCTTGGTAGAAGTTATGGGGCGTCACGCTGGACATTTGGCATTAAATGTTGGTGTGGCAACAGGGGCTACAGCAGTTCTGATACCAGAAAAAGAATATAATCTAAAAGAAGATATTTCTGAAAAAATTCTAGCTGCGCAAAAATCGGGGAAAACGCATCATATTATCATTGTAGCGGAAGGCTGCAAAGATACTGTAGCTGAGATTGCAAAACAAATTGAAGCGGATACCGGGATTAGTTCACGTTTAACTGTTCTTGGGCATATTCAGCGTGGTGGTGCACCAACGGTAGTGGATCGAGTAAATGCCACTAAAATGGGGTATCATGCAGTAGAATTACTAGAAGCAGGTATTGGCAATCGTCTTGTCTCAATCAAGGACGATCATGTTGTTGATTTTGACATCGCTGAAGGGCTTGCAATGAAAAAGTCAATTGATGAAAAGCTCTATAATGTTTGCCGCATCGTATCAAAATAAAATTGGATTTTTAGAAAAACGCCAGTGTTATGCATGCATAATGCTGGTTTTTTGTTTGGAGAAATTCATTGACATATGCTATATTTTAGATTAAGATGAATTAATGTTAGTGCTGACTAACATTTGCGGAGGGTGCAATGAATTTAGAAGGTATGTCTACGAAAGAGAAAATTTTATATGTTGCGGTAGATTTAGTTGCAGAACATGGTTTCAAAGAAACAACAGTAAAAGATATTGCACAATTTGCGGGGATTAGTGAGATGACAGTATTTCGTCATTTTGGGTCTAAAGTAGCAATATTAGAAGAAGCGATGCGCAATTATTCTTTCGTCTATCCTATTAATAATGAAATTTTAGATAAACTAACTTGGGACTTAGAAGCTGACTTGCTTTTGATTGCTAGGATGTATTATAAATTTAACAAAAAAAATGAGAAAGTTTTATTAATAAAATTTAAAGAAGGTCAAAAGTTATTTAATATAGATATCAGTGAGAGTCCTCGCAAGTTAAAAGAATTTTTACATGAATATTTTGACAAAATGCATGCTATGGGGAAGATTGTTAGTACCAATAATGAGGCATTAGCGCTTAACTTTATGAATTATAATTTTGGAAATTTTTGCGGAAACTTGATTTCAGGCATTGGTATAGTTACTGAAATTACCAAGTTAGAAGCGATTGAATATGGTGTAAGAATTTTTGCTAGGGGATTAAGACCCTAGCATTTATTATCAAATTGATGTTAGTAAACACTAACATAATTATATGGAATGAATTTGTCTAAAAGGAGTAATTTTATTTATGGAAAAAACGATTGCAATGACAAAACATGAACAAGAAACAGTTATAGGGCAAAATGAATTTGCTAAAACATTTACTAAATGGCTACCGGTGATTTTAGGCGCGTTGGTGGCAATTGGCCCATTGTCAATTGATATGTATTTACCGGCATTGCCACAATTAGCAAGTGAGTTTTCTACAACAGCATCACTGGTGCAAATGAGTTTAACTGCGTGTTTGCTAGGGATGGCGGTAGGACAGATATTTGCAGGGCCACTTAGTGATATTCAAGGAAGAAAAAAACCTTTGTTGATAGGATTGACCATTTTTTCTTTAGCATCGATTGCTTGTGCTTTTTCAACATCAATATGGGCTCTTCTAGGGTTAAGGCTAATCCAGGGGCTGGCTGGTTCAGCTGGTGTCGTTATCGCCCGGGCAATTGCGCGAGATTTGTATTCTGGGTATGAACTGACTAAATTTTTTGCTATGCTCATGTTGGTCAATGGAGTTGCACCAATTGCCGCGCCGGTACTCGGTGGGCAGATATTGGCTGTTTTTTCTTGGCGTGCAGTATTTATTACATTGGCCTTTATTGGAGTTGTGTTGATGTTTACGGTGTTTTTCTTCATCAAGGAGAGCCTACTGGCAGAAAACCGACTGACTGGTGGGGTAAAAAGCACATTGAAAGCAGTAAAGTCTTTAATTGGGCAACGTTATTTTATGGGACATTGTTTGATGCAAGGTTGTGCGTTTTCAGCTTTATTTGCTTACATATCAGGGTCACCTTTTGTATTACAAAATATTTATGGAGTATCTCCCCAAGTGTTTAGTATTGTTTTTGCAATCAATGGGATAGGGCTAATCATTGCGGGCCAGCTTACGGGAAGGTTAGCGGGGCAATTTTCTAGTGAGAAACTATTAGAATTCGGTGTGAGCCTTGCTATTGTTGGTAGTGCTCTCTTAATGGCGGGCATCTTTTTCAAAGGTAATTTATACATGATTTTAGTACCACTCTTTTTCACAGCTTCGAGCTTAGCAATTGTAGCATCAAGTAGTTTTTCGCTCGCTATGCAAGAACAAGGCAGGATGGCAGGCAGCGCAGCTGCATTAATTGGGTTCTTTTCTAATATAACAGGCGGAGTCATGGCGCCACTTGTGGGCATTGCTGGCAGCAATAATGCGATGCCGATGGGCATTGTAATCTTAGTAAGTGAAATCTGTGCGGGAGTATTTTTTTGGTTCATGATTAAACCGTTTCATAAAAAATAGATAAGTATTAGCGGAAGAAAAGCTTAGTGAAGTATGTGCAAAAGGAAGGCCAGCGTTTAAATATCGCTAGCCCTTGTTGCTTTTCGTATAGTATGCGATTAAAATTTATTTTAAATGTTAAACAACGCTCATATTTTAGTAGCCGATACAAAGGATTTGATAGACTTGATAATAAAACATGCAACAAAAGTCCTGTTTTCTATTAGTTTAGAAGGGAAATAAAGAGAAATATGTAAATATCTATATTAGTATGTATTTACTAAAAATAGATTGGGGTTGTTGTGTTTGTTTTTTAGGAGTAACTTTATAAAAATGATGACTGTAATGCTCATTGGGCTAGCTTCCAATGTTTTTCAGTATGAAGCTGTTGGATTTGCTGCAGAACAAGGAAGTTCTGCCGAGGTAACGACAGCGGTACCGGTGCCATTAGCAAAAACGGAGTCAAAAATAATACTAGCCAAAGTGAAACAAGCGGGAAAGTGGGGCTATATTGATCAAACGGGGAAATTTATTATTGCGCCTACATTTAGTCAATTGGATGATTTTACAAATGGACTTACAAAAGTAAAATTGAATGGTAAGTATGGTTATTACGATAAAACCGGTAACATTGTTATTCCGTTGATTTTTGATGAAATTGGTGACTTCCAAGAAGGCTTTGTTGCAGTAAAAAGCAATAAGAAGTGGGGTTGTTATGATAAGAATGGCAGAGTGGTTATCCCAGTTGAATTTGATGAAGTAACAGGGTTTAAAAATAGATTAGCGATTGTAAAAAAAGATAAGCAATGGCAGTACTACGATCAACAGGGAAATTTGGCAATCAAAGACTCTTTCGATGTGGCAGACTTCTTTTTCGATGGTTTAGCTCTCGTTAAGAAAATGAATAAATTTGGCTTTATTGATACAAAAGGAAATGTGATAGTCCCTATTCAATATAAAGAAGCATATGATTTTAGTGAAGGCTTAGCTGCAGTAAGAGTAGATGGGAAATGGGGCTTTATTGATGTAACAGGGAAGATGATAATTAAACCGCAATTTAATGAAGTCCAAAGTAATTTTTCGGATGGATTGGCCATTGTAAAAGATGGTGGCAAATGGGCATATATCAATAAAAGCGGTGTAGCAGAGTGTAAGGTGGACTATAAAAGTGTGTATCCGTTTAAAGATGGATTGGCTGAAGTCCGGGTAGAAAAAAGTAGTTTTTCTTGGGGTGGATTTTTGTTAGCAACAGCAATCAACAGTCTTGAAAATCAAGAAGCTGTTAATAATAGAGATAATCGCACTTCTAGAAATAATAATGGCTTTTCAAATGAGGATTTAACTAAGATAAAAGAAAAACGCGGGTATATTGATCATACGGGAGCTTTGGTGATATCAACAAAAAATGATAGGGTAGATACTTTTCAAGATGGAATTGTAAGAGTTATGCAAAAAGGAAAATATGGTTATATGAATAAAAGTGGTAACTTTGTTATTCCCGCAGAGTATAAAGAATTATCTGATTTCCAAGAAGGGTTCGCTATGGCAAAAAATGACGACAAATGGTTCTTTATTGATACCAAAGGTGTTGCTTTAACGACACAAAAATTCGATGAAGTGAAAGCATTTAATGATGGAATTGCAATTGTGAAACTTGGTGATAAATGGGGCTGTATTGATACACAAGGAAAATTAGTTACAAGAATGAAATACGACGACATTGTTGGCTTTTCTGAAGGTTTATCAGCAGTAAAACTAAATGATGGTTGGGGTGTAATCAATAAAGTGGGTGAAGTTGTAATTCCAGTAAATTTAGCGATTACTGATATGACCTATTTTTCTCAAGGAATGATTTCGGTCAAGATGAATGGTAAATGGGGTTACATGGATAAAGAAGGAAAAATTGTAGTGGAACCACAGTTTGAAAATTCTAGTTTTTTTTATGAGAAGTAGAGAATAAGGAACATTATAAGAAACGTTGATAAATATACGTAGGTTTGATTAATTAAGCGAAAGGACTGTTGCAAAATAAGTTTGCAACAGTCCTTTGTGTTTTTACAAAGAGGGAATAAAGTCCAAAGTGTATTTTATATAAAGAAATCGAAGAAAAGCAGGAAGAATGATATTTTGCTTAGAATATTACTTCAGATAGGTGTAAGGGGGAGTTATTTTGTTTTCCCAAGAATCAGATATTGTCAAGACGATGCGTTTGATTGAAGGGTTGAAGGCAGATTTAATAAAAAATCTAGGAGATCTATATAAAGCAATGGCCCAAAATAGTGAAGCCACCATAAAGGAGTCTCTGGCAAGACTCATTATCCATGGCTATGTGCTCGGAAAACGTCTTGGTATTGAATTTGCAGATTTAGATGAAACAATTAAACATAAATTAAATGAATATAGCAAAAATAATGATGCTTTAGAAAATCGTTTTGGTGATTTTTCTAAATTAAAACGTTTTTTAGAACAGAAGAGGTGAAAAAATGGAAAATAGAAAAGTGAAGCCGATGGTGGAAGGTGGTATCTTGGCGGCAATTGCCGTGGCAATGTCGTTAATTAGTATGTATGTTCCTATCATTGGTTCCTTTATGGCATTGATTCTGCCACTGCCAATCATCGTATTGGTCGTAAGACATGGGGTGCGTTGGGGCATTATGTCAACGATTATTGCTGGTGCATTGATCTCCATGTTGATTAGTCCATTACAGGCAATTAGTATTGTGGTAGTTTGCGGTTTTATTGGTGTCGTGTTAGGATATACATATCGTAAAGGTTATAGCGCAGTTAAGTGTTTAGCAATTGGCTCAAGTTCAGCAATTGCCTCTATTTTAGTCGTATTTGCTGTCAGCTTACTATTAATTAATGTAAATCCGATGAACATTCAGATGGATATAATGAAGCAGGCTTTTGAAGAATCGTTGACCGTATATCGCAGTTCGGGTATGAGTGAGGCGGAACTTACTGAAATCGCTGATAAATTCCAAACTGGCTTAGATACCGTACGGCAGCTCGTGCCAGTGACCGTTGCTTTAGCAGGTTTATTTGAAACTTATATTAATTTTATTGTGGCAGGCGTGGTGCTCAGGCGCGTTGGCTATACGAATATGGTGAAAATGCCACCATTCAAGGAATGGAAATTACCTTGGGGGCTTGTTTATATCTATGCATTTTCTTTGATCGGGATGTATTGGGGGTCTAGCCACGAAATGGAAGGACTGCTCCAAGTATCAATGAATTTTAATATGTTTGCCAGTATTTTGACCTTTATTCAAGGTCTTGCGCTTTTATTCTATACGGCAGATCGATACCAATTGTCAAAATTCCTTCGTGGTATTATACTAATCTTATTATTAACGAGTGGACTATTTCATGTAGTTGCCTTAATAGGATTGTTTGATATTATATTTGATTATCGTAAGCGTTTTGCGATTAAGGAATAGTTTGAGCAAAACCTAAGAAATGGAGGTTTACGTATGCCTCGAAACTCGTCGATGTGGGTGGATATTCGTATTCATCTGGTTGTAGTGGTTGGCTTATTATTGGTCATCATGATTTACAATAAATATATTGCCTTTATTGGACTCATTCTACTGATTTCGCTTTTTGTTTATGGGCGGGAGAGATGTAATGATCGGCAGCAAGAGCTAGAATATTATTATAAGAATATCGTAAAAAACATTAATGAATTGTCCAATTATGCCATTGAGAATTTACCAATCGCGATTATTATTGTTGGTGGTGATGGTCGTTTAAAATGGTGCAATGAAGAGCTTGCACGCTGGCTTGGCAAAAAGCCGGTAATAGGAAACTCAATTAAAAATTTTTGGGAAAAAATTAGCATTGAGCCTATTTGGGGAAAAGAAGGAGAATATGTTTTTCAAGAGGAAGAAAAGTTTTATCGTGTAAAACATCGGCCAATTTTTAGTGCGGAAGATGTAGAAGGGCTGATGGTCTTTTATGTTACAGATGTGACAACGCTTGAAAAATTAAAATCAGAAAAAGCTTTAAGTAAAGCAGTTTTTAGCTATATTCAGATTGATAACTACGATGAGGTATTACAAGGGTTAAACGAAGCCCAACGCACGGTTGTTTTAGTAGAAATTAATAAATGTTTAAATGAGTGGATTAATGCGTCTGGTGCTTTTGTGAAGCGAGTTTCAGATGATTTGTATTTTGCGATTATGGATCGGCGGGCTTTAGATAAAACATTGAATGATAAATTTGATATTTTAGATAAAGTAAGGGCAATTCATGCGGCAAACAAGTTCCCTGTAACGCTCAGTATGGGGGTGGCTGTTGGCGATGGCTTAACCTTGTCTCAGCTTAGTGAAAATGCGAAAGCTGGACTAGATTTAGCTTTGGGGCGTGGTGGTGACCAAGTAGCAGCACAGGTTGATGGCAAAATGCAATTCTATGGTGGCAAATCAAAAGCGGTAGAAAAGCATACACGGGTAAAAGCACGTGTTGTTGCCCATGCTTTGTATGAAATTATTGAGAATTCTGATATGGTGCTCATCATGGGCCATCATAACGAGGATTTTGACAGTTTAGGCTCGGCAATTGGTGTTGCCAAAATGGCGCGCTATTTGAAAAAAGAAGTGCATATTATCTTGAGTGAAATGAACGAAGGCGTAGATAAACTTATCGAGTTAACTAAAGATAATCCAGATTATGCGGATTTGTTTGTAATGGCAAATGAAGTGAATAATATTATCCCGATGAATGCTACTTTATTTGTTGTCGATTGTCATATTCCTAATATGACAGCGGCTCCGGCTTTGTTAGATCGCATTGATAATATCATTGTGATTGATCATCATCGTCGGTCAGAAAACTTTATCGTCAGTCCGTTACTTGTTTATATTGAACCATCTTCTTCATCAACGAGTGAACTGGTAACAGAGTTACTGATGTATTTTAGTGATGATGTTGATCTAGGTAGAATGGATGCTACTGCTCTTTATGCTGGTATTGTTGTTGATACGAAAAATTTTGCGGTACAAACAGGCGTGAGAACGTTTGATGCAGCGGCGTATCTTAGACGGTCTGGTGCAGATCCAGCAGTAGTAAGACATTTATTCAGGATGGATTATGAGAGCGCAAGAGCAAAAGCACGGGCTTTGGGACGGGCTGAATTTTTAAAGGGCGGACTGATTGTAACCAGTTGTCCAGAAAATACACCAAATCCGCAGGTCACAGCTGCACAAATTGCCGATGCGATGTTACGCATTGAAGATGTACGCATGAGCTTGGTCTTGTTTCAAATGGATGGTGGTATCGGGATTAGCGCTCGGTCGACCGGTGAAATCAATGTACAAGTGATTATGGAGCAGTTCGGTGGTGGAGGGCACCAAAATGTAGCTGGTGCCCAAGTAGATGATGTAGAACTAGAAGAATTAAAACGTAAAGTTGTTGAACTTAGCGTTAATTATATTGAGGAGAGTGACCAAAATGAAAGTAATTTTGCAGCAAGAAGTTAAAAAAGTTGGTAAAAAAGGTGATATCTTAGAAGTTTCCGAAGGGTATGCGAGAAATTTCTTGTTACCGAAAGGTTTGGCAGTACAAGCAACATCGACCAACTTAAATGCAGTAAACCAACAAAAAAAGTCCGAAGAACGTAAGCAGCAGCAGGCTGTTGATGAAGCAACACTTATGGCAGCACAATTGAGTAAAATTGAAGTTTCTATCGCGGTAAAAATCGGCGAAGGTGGCAAATTGTTTGGTTCTGTAACAGGCAAGGATATTGCTGACGCATTGAAAAAAGACCATAATATCGATATTGATAAACGTAAAATTGAATTAAAAGAAACGGTCAAAGGGCTCGGTGACTACGAAGCTGTTATTAAAGTGCATCCAGAAATCACAAGTAAAATTAAGGTACACATAATCGTAGGCTAGAAAGAGGAAGGTAATGAAAAAATTTTTTAGTAAGCTTATCGGTAAGGGTCAGGATGAAATAAAGCTAGATAAGCAAGATCTGATCAATCGACAAGTGACAGCTTTATACGGACTATTAGCGGATGTAATTGGTTCGGAAAAGCTGGTGTTAAAGGCAGGAAAATTAGATGCCTTAGATCAAATGCGTTCAGAAAATGTTGCAGAAAGAGTACTGGCTCTGCAAAAAATTGTACTTGAAAATCCAACGTTTGATAAATTACCAAAAGAGGAAGAAATTCCTGGTATTTTAGAGGATTTAGAAGATGAAATTGCGGATTCTATGGCTAGACGCACTGTTGAAGATAAAATAGAAAAGAAAATTGTTGAAAAGATGGAAGAACGCCATCAAGAGTATGTGCAGGAAATTCGTACACAAGTTTTAAAAGAAGAAAATAATACGGAAAATCCTCAGACATTAAAACGTCTTGCCGAACTTGAAAAATTGGAAGATAAAAAATTAACCAAATCCGTTATGGAATTACTCCGTCCGGCTACGCTCGCAGAAGTGATTGGGCAAGAGCGGGCCGTGCAGTCACTTAGGGCTAAACTTAGCTCGCCTTATCCACAACATTTGATTCTATATGGACCACCTGGGGTAGGGAAGACCACGGCGGCGCGGCTGGTTTTAGAGGAAGCGCGTACAGCGAAATTTACGCCATTTGGCGAAGATGCACCTTTCGTTGAGACGGATGGGACAACCCTTAGATGGGATCCAAGAGATATGACAAATCCGCTGCTAGGCTCGGTACATGATCCAATTTACCAAGGGGCTAGACGCGATCTTGCTGAAAGTGGAGTTCCAGAACCAAAAACGGGCTTGGTAACCGAAGCGCATGGTGGCATTTTGTTTATTGATGAAATTGGCGAAATGGATTCGATGTTACAAAATAAATTGTTAAAGGTTCTCGAAGATAAACGCGCTTTCTTTGAGTCTGCTTACTATGATCCATCCGATGAGACGGTGCCGAAATATATCAAAAAATTATTTGAAAATGGCGCACCTGCCGATTTTGTATTGATTGGGGCAACGACGAGAGAAGCTGGTTATATCAATCCAGCACTTCGTTCGCGTTGTGCTGAAATTTATTTTGAACCGCTTACGCCTAAACATATTGAAGCAATCGTAAGCAATGCAGCGGATAAACTCAAAGTTAAGATGGCTGATAACGTTGCGTGTCTAATCAGTGAATATACGATTGAAGGTCGTAAAGCAATCAATATTTTAGCTGATGCTTATAGTTTGGCTTTGCAACGCAGTGGTAATGATGAAACTGAAAATATTGTGATTAGCATTGAAGATATCTATAAAGTGGTGCAAGTGAGCCGGTTGTCGCAATTTGTTATGCAAAAAGCTTCAGAAAAAGCTGAGATAGGTAAGGTCTTTGGCCTTGGAGTTTCAGGCTATCTCGGTTCGGTGATTGAGATTGAAGCGGTAGTCTTTCCAGCCAATGAAAAAGGCAAGGGCGCGATTCGGTTTAATCAAACAGCGGGTAGTATGGCGAAGGATTCGGTATTTAATGCCGCAGCGGTGGTGCGCAAAATCACTGGAGAAGATCTAAGTAACTATGATGCGCATGTGAATGTGATTGGCGGGGGCAATATTGACGGACCGTCAGCAGGTACCGCGATATTGACTGCGCTTATTTCAGCAATTACCAAACGGAAAATTCGTCAAAATGTTGCAGTTACTGGTGAAATATCCATCCAAGGCAGGGTAAAACCGGTTGGTGGTGTTTTTGAAAAAGCCTATGGCGCAAAACAGGCTGGTATTACGACACTTATCATTCCCAAGGAAAATGCAAAAGATATTCCAGAAGGACATTTAGGACTCGATATTCACAGCGTAGAGACAGCAGAGGAAGCATTTAAAGTGTTATTTGAGGACGAACAAGAAGCAGCGGAGCAAAAAAAACTAAGTTGCTGAATTAGCCAGGGGGGGGGATTATAAGAATGATCGATAGAATACCACCACAAAATACGGAAGCAGAGCAGGCCGTTCTTGGTGCCATGCTGATTGAGAAGGAAGCAATTTCTAAGGTTGCAGAATTTCTACAAGGTAAGGACTTTTACCGTGAAGCTCATAAAATTATTTACGATACAATGATTGACCTGTTTAATAAAAATGAGGCAGTGGATTTAGTTACGGTAACTGAGTCACTGAGAAAAAATGATAAATTGGAAGCGGTAGGCGGTATCGCCTATATTACTTCACTTGCCAATAGCGTGCCAACAGCAGCAAATATAGGGTATCATGGTAAAATTATTGAAGAGAAATCACTATTAAGAGGATTGATCAATTCAGCTACAACCATTGCGGGAATGGGCTATGAAGACAATGAAGATGTAGAAGCGATTATAGACAAGGCGGAAAAGATGATCCTAGAGGTATCAGAACGTAAAGTCGGCGCTGACTTCACTCCGATTAAGAGCATTATATTTGATGCCTTCGGAAAAATTGAACAACTCTATGCTTCTAAAGGCGGTATTACTGGCATTGCATCAGGGTTTAAAGATTTGGATAAGCTCACCTCTGGTTTACAGGCTTCTGATTTAATTCTGGTTGCCGCGCGTCCAAGTATGGGGAAAACAGCATTTACCTTAAATATTGCCAGTCATGTTGCCATACGTGAGAAAAAAGCTGTTGCCTTTTTCTCATTGGAAATGTCGAAAGAACAGCTCGTACAACGTATGCTTTGTGCTGAAGCGACGATTGATTCACAAAGATTGCGGATCGGTGAACTTGAGGATCGCGATTGGGGCAAATTGATCAGTGCGGCAGATCGATTGGCCTCTGCACCTATTTTTATCGATGATACTGCTGGTATTACCGTTATGGAAATGCGTTCAAAAGCGCGTCGCCTTAAAACTGAACATAATTTGCAGTTGATTATCATTGACTACTTACAGTTAATGTCGGGCAGTAGTAGTAAGGGTGGGGACAATCGTCAGCAGGAGATTTCGGAAATATCTCGGTCGCTGAAGGCTTTGGCTCGTGAACTTAACGTGCCAGTTATTGCACTTTCGCAGCTTAGCCGTAGTGTAGAATCACGTCAGGTAAAAAAACCAATGCTGAGTGACCTTCGTGAATCTGGTTCACTAGAGCAAGATGCAGATATTGTAGCGTTTCTTTATCGTGAAGATTACTACAATCCTGATACGGAGAATAAAAATATTACTGAGGTTATCATCGCGAAACATCGTAACGGTCCAGTAGATACCGTACAGTTATTCTTCCACAAACAGTTTACCAAGTTTTGCGACTTATCAAGGTTGCAAGAATAATATAGGTTTTTGGGCTGGCATTTGCCAGCCTTTTCTATTACAGCTTGTGCACACGATAATTATCATTTGACACTTATCCTAGTTCAATGCTATGATAAGCGAGGGACATAAGGATATATTTTGCGAAAACTCAAAATGAGGCATGGTTATGCCAATTTGAGTTATTTTCGTCATTTTGGCAATACTAGCAATACTAGTTATGATCTAAATTGGCTCTAGCATTTAGTGCAGTCACATTGTGGTTAAATACCAGTGAGATAAGGGGGGATTTCTATGCTTGAATGTTATACGAATCCTAAGGTAGGGCGATCTGGACATTACAACATGAATTTGAGGTAATGCTTGATATCGAAATCGTGGCATGCTTTGCGTATTTTATACCTATGATATAATAGCATCATGGCCCATTTCGGTCTATAAATTAAATAGCTTAGCATAAAAATGCGATTAGCTTAACTGAGAGGGTGTATTTTAATGTCATCAGTTGTTGTAATGGGTACTCAATGGGGAGACGAAGGTAAAGGTAAAATTGTTGACTACTTAGCAGAAAAAGCGGATACGGTGGTGCGTTATCAAGGCGGTAGCAACGCAGGTCATACTGTTGTTGTAGATGGTAAAGAATTTAAATTGCGTTTATTGCCTTCAGGAATTTTATATAAAGGGAAAAAATGTGTCGTTGCGAACGGCGTTGTTGTTGACCCTGAAGTATTACTACAAGAAATGGATGGTATGCAAGAAAAAGGAATTGATGTAGATGGTATTAGACTTTCTAATCGTGCACATGTGATTATGCCATACCATAAATTGATTGATGAGCTTTTTGAAGAAGCACGCGGCGTGAACAAAATCGGTACAACCAAACGTGGTATCGGTCCTTGTTATATCGATAAAGATGATCGTATCGGTATCCGTGTTTGTGATTTGATGGATGAAGAAGAATTTTGCATTAAATTAAAAGCAAATCTTGAACTTAAAAATAAAATGCTCAAAGCTGTTTACAATAAAGAGGGTTTTGATTTTGAAACGGTAAAGAAAGAATATCTTGGGTATGCAGATCGTTTACGCAAACATGTTGTTGATACTTCTGCATTATTGAATGAAGAAATCAAAGCAGGTAAAAAAGTATTATTTGAAGGTGCACAAGCTACGATGCTTGACCTTGATCATGGTACATATCCTTACGTTACATCCTCTCATCCAATTGCAGGTGGTGTATGCGTAGGTGCCGGGGTTGGTCCAAATAAAGTGAATACCGTTGTTGGCGTTGTTAAAGCATATTGTACTCGTGTTGGTGAAGGTCCATTCCCAACAGAACAATTAAATGAAATTGGTGAAATGATTCGCAGTTGTGGTCGTGAATTTGGTACAGTAACTGGACGTCCTCGCCGTTGTGGATGGTTAGATGCTTGCGTTGTTCGGTATGCAGGATATTTGAGCGGGATTGACTACATGGCAATTACACGTCTTGATATCTTAGATACGTTTAAAGAAATCAAAATGTGTGTTGGCTATAAATACAAAGGTAAATTGATCAATGAAATGCCAGCTAGCCTTAAAGTATATGCTGAAGTTGAACCAGTATATGAAACATTTGAAGGCTGGAATACAGATATCACTGGTGCTCGTTCTTATGATGAATTGCCTGTAAATGCACGTAAATATGTAGAACGTATGGCTGAAGTGACTGGCATTAAACTTGGTATTATCTCTGTTGGTCCAGGTCGTAAACAAACAATTATTTTAAAAGAAGTATTTTAATAACAAAAAGCGGCTATTCTTGTTAAGAGATAGCCGCTTTTCATTCGAATTAATAAAAAGTATTGACAAAAAAGATACTGTGCCGTATAATATTATCTTGTGAGAACAGAAAAATGATCCACTAGCTCAGTTGGTAGAGCATCTGACTTTTAATCAGGGTGTCCCGCGTTCGAGTCGCGGGTGGGTCACCATTGTAATTAATGCCTTTCAAATTTTGATTTGGAAGGCTTTTTTATTTTTAGTAACTATAAAATATGATAAAATTTCTTATAGAGTAGATACTGATTGCAAAAATAAGCGTGCCATTTTGGCACGCTTATTTTTGCAATCAGTAGTAGAATTAAATTTTAAATTTAGTGGTAATTTCATTAAGCTCTGTAGCCATTTTAGCTAGTGATTCAGCGCTTGTGTTCACTTCGTGGAGACTGGCACTTTGCTCTTGTGCCGCTGCGGCAACTGTCTGTGTGCTAGCACTGGTTTCTTCAGCTACTGCACCGATGTTTTGAACATTGTTTATGACAGACTGCATACCATGGGCTGTTTCTTCCACAGCTTTGCTGATCTGTTCAATACCTGAATGCACTTCAGCCAATTTACCGATAATTGCTTGAAATCCGTGATGCGTTTCATCGGTGGCAGTTTTACCTGCTACGACCTCTGCATTGGCTTTTGTCACAACACTTACGGAGAATTGGATATCGGCTGTCATTTTTTCGATGATTTCTTCGATTGTGTTGGTAGCCTCTGCACTTTGTTCGGCTAACTTGCGAACTTCTTCCGCTACCACAGCGAAGCCGCGTCCAACTTCACCCGCTCTAGCGGCTTCAATCGCAGCATTCAAAGCTAAAAGGTTTGTTTGTCCAGCAATTGTTCGGATTGTTGTAACAATCTGCTGAATATCATCAGAGCCTTTTACTAGGGAGGCTGAGACTTTTGTGATGCCCATCATAGATTGTTCAATTGTATTGTTCTGTGCAACTAATTTATCAATCAGTTGCATCCCTTGATTCGCTTCTCCAACTGTTTCTTGTGTGACAGTATTGACGTGAGTAGCACTGGCGCTTATTTCTTCAGCGCTTGCACCAACCTCTTGGATTACAGCAGAAATTTCGGTAATATTTCTTGTATTTTGATCAGAACCAGAAGCAACATCCGTAATATTTTTAGCAACATTTTCAGACACTTTAAGTTGCTCTTCAACCGAAGAAGATAATTCTTCACTGGAAGCTGCTAAAGTATCAGCATTATTTCTGAGTAAGCTGACAATATTTTTTAATGCTTTTTTCATTTTACTCAGTGCTTCAGCCATATCACCAATTTCGTCATTACGAGTAGCCTGAATATCCTGATGTGATAGATCTAACTTGCTAAGTTCTAAAATACTATTTTGTAAGCTTCTTATTCTTTTAGATAAATTGCGGCTGTACCAGACTAGAAGTATGATAATTGCGATAACGCCTAAGATGCTAGAGATAAGTACTATTTTAAATATGGAAGCTTCTTTTTCATTCAGATCGCTGACCCTCTTTTTTAATGCAGTGTCTTGGGCTTGCATCGTTTTTTCAAATAATGCATTAATAGAATCGGTTTTTTTACGTAATTCTGTTAGTTTGTTGGCATAAGCTGAGGTGTTATTTTTTTTCATATTTAAAACTTGTTTTATATCATCGCCATAAGATTGCATTTCTTTTTGTAAATTTTCAGCAGCTAATTTATTATCAGAGCCTGTTTTATCCTCTATTTTTATTGCTATATCGGCGACCGCGTTGTAACTATTATCAAAAAATGTTAAGGTATCTGCAGCATATTTTTCATCGTTATAGGCAAGATAGCCGCGCAATTCACTTAAGCTACTATGAAAATCATCTTGTGCGCCTTGTAAAGCAAGTGTCCTTGGAACTGCACCAGAAAGCATCGCTTGGTAATCGGAGCTAATTTCTTTAATTTGGTAAAGTAATATTCCGACTGTAATCGTCATGAGTGTGATGGCAAATCCCATGAGAAATCCTAATTGGACACCAATTGGCATACGTTTATTCATTTTTGTTGCTCCTTTTTGATGATAAATTTTTATAGTTTGTATATTGAAAAAACTATGATTCCTTTCTATTTTTCTGAAGTTGTATAGAATGCTATTTTAGTAAAAGATTTAATCATTCACGCTGAAAATGTCTAAAAAAGTATGAATTTGTAAGGCGATATTTACGCGACAGTAATATTTTAACATAGTTGCCAGGTGGTTAATATTAGACAAGTGGTATAAGAAAACAATTCTTAAATTATACTCAATGACAGTATGTTAAGTATTATATTTACATATATAATTGCTATTAAGAAAAGAGGAATATTCTATCATAAAAAGGTGTAATTTATATAATTAAAATAGTGGAATCTTTTGCTTTAGGCAAAGACAGGGGTGCTATTATGGGCAGAAAACGATATGATATAGTTGAATTAGTGAATGAAAGTAGCCAAGAGTTAATTGAACAAAAATATCTGGAAAAATTATGTCAAAATTTAGCAGAAAACGAACAGTTTTTTAAAGAAATTTTAGATGCTGCTCCTTGTCTTCTATGCTGTTTAGATTGTAATGGTAATTTTCTCTATATGAATCAGCGATATGCAGATTGTCGAGGAGTTCATAACGAAAATATGCTTGGACATCATTTCAGTGAGGTCATGTTGCCGATTTTTTATGAAAAAAGAGCAAAAATTTTTGCCCAATGCCTACAGGGAAAAACTATAAAAATTCAAAATCAAGATAGGGTAAAAAATAAAAAAAATGATAGCTGGTTTCATGGTGCATATATGCCTATATTTTCCAAGGACGGTAAGGTCGAAAAAGTACTCGTTGCAATGATGGATGTCACAGAGCAAGAAGAAATGCAGCACCAAATAAATGAAGCTGAAAAAGAAGCGACACTTCGATTGAGAGAGTTTTCGCGAGCGATGCCGGGTGCAGGGATGATTGTAGATGCGCTGGGGATAGTTGTAGAAGTCTTTGATGATAATCAGTTATTGTCTGATGAGCCTGTAACTTGGGAGGGACGTAAGCTTTCTGAGCTCTTGCCCCGAGAAGTAGCTGAACTCTTAAGGAAAGAAATTAGTTCTGCAATCGCTAAAAATACGATTAGATTTGGCGAATATACATTGAATTTGCTACGAGGAGAAAGAATTTTTGATGTGCGTATCGCACCACTGAGTTATTGTCTGGGAGGGCGGCCAACGGTAGCGTGTTATTGGGGAGATGTTACCGAAAAAAAACATACGAAAAAGTTATTGAAGTCCAATTATGAGAAGCGTCGGCAACGTGATTTATTAAATGAACTGGCAGAAGGAAAAATTAAACCATCACAAGAAATACTCGACCAAGCTTGGCAGGTAAAACTTAATTTGACCCACGATTTTTCTTGTTATTTAATTGGTTTTAAAAAAATGACCGAAAATAAAATTGTGATATTAAATGAAAGGCCAGATAAATTGCAAGCTAAGATTGATTTTCTTGTGGAACAGCTGACTTATGAAGAGGGAGCAATTGTTTGGGAAAGTAAGGAAGGGATTGCAATGCTTGTACTAGTCGAAATGGATGAAATAGTAACCAGAGAGCAGGAGTTACTTAAAGCAGGCAAGCTACAGGCGTTACTATGCCGGTATGCACCGGAGTTAGAGTACTATATTGGGATTGCTGAGTTTCACACAAGAACGTTTTGGCAATTTGCTAAAGTGTATGCTGAGGCTCGAATGGCATTTGAATTTGGCCAAAAAATAGTGTCTAAGCAGGTTATTTATCACTATTTAGATATTGGAGTTATCCAGTTTTTCCCTGGAGTGATGGAACAGGGGTATGTAAAAGATTTTGTAAAGCGAAAGCTGGGAAAGCTGGAAGAGTATGATTATCTCAATGGTACGGAGCTTGTGTATACGCTAGAGAAAATTTTACAGTTGGACAATTTAAATATGGTTGCTAAGAAACTTTATGTACACCGGCAAACAATTTTATTTCGTAAGAGACGGATTGAAACATTGCTTGAGGTTTCATTAAATGATTTTGAAACTAAGTTGGCTTTGGGAATGGCATTAAAATTTAGGCAGGTATTTGGTAAAGAGGATTGAATAATCGGTGCAAACACTAAATAGAAAGCAATAAAAATAGTAAGACATCCCATCATATGATAGAAGGTCTTACTATTTTTATTTTTCACGAAAAACTTTGATTAGTGTGACAATTTGCTCTACTAATCAGTCAATAATTGAACATCATTAAGTCATGGGCCCAAATTAATGATTCTCGGTAGGCTTTTAATACATCATACTCGCTCATTTCAAATTCATTTACATACTTAGAATAGTCTTCCCAAGCTCCAGCCTCATACGTCCGAATTAACTTATACAAGACAAAAAATTGATTATGTTCATTTTCAAGCAACGCCTGTTTGATCGCTTCATCGAGCGGAATTTCAGCAAGGACTGCGTGTAGTGGTCGATCAAGTAAGACATCAATATGAGAAAGCATACCCATAAGAAAGGCATCAGAAGTATGTTGTTTCGACAGTTTAGCTGAGGCTAATTTTTCAGCAAAACGAGCCCGGATCAGAGAGTTTAAAATTAATTCACCTGGTTTATCATCGGCAACTCCTTTTAAAGCAATAAGTGAAATCCATTTTATCAGCTCATTTTGTCCTAAGAGCGTCAATGCATGCTGCAACGAGCTAATTTTAGTTTTAAAGCCAAATATAGAAGAATTAATGAATTTTAATAATTTGTATGATAATGAAACATCTTGTTTTATAATAGCTTCGATTTTTTTAAAGTCTAGTTCAGGCTTATTGATTTCTCCTAAAATACGAAGGTAATTTGTTTTATAAATAGGTAGTGTCTTGCCAGATACAATCAATGGTTTGCAAAAAAAATATCCTTGGAAATAAGAATAGCCCATATGTATTGCGTCTTGAAATTCTTCTTGTGTTTCTACTTTTTCAGCGAGAAACTTTATCGGATAGTTACATAGACGTTGAATAATTTGCTTCCGTTCGTTAGAAGGTGTACTGCGAAAATCAATTTTAATGATATCGGCTAATTTGATCAATGGTAGATATTCTGGATTAAAGGTAAAATCATCTAATATCAGCAAATAGCCAGTTTCTTTTAACTTTTTACATGTGTCGATAATTTCTTCATCAGGTTTGATATTCTCTAAAAGTTCTATGCCAATTAGTTCTTTGGGCAACATAGAAGGAATGTTATTTTTTAGAGAATTGGCAGTAAAGTTAATAAAGGCTTTTTTGCCATAGGTTAGCGTGTCAATGCCAATCATTAAAAAACTACTTGTGATAACATCAAGTGTTGCTTGATCGCCATCCAAGATATCACAACTATTTATAAAACTGTTGCGAAACAGTAATTCATAACCAAAAACATTTAATTTAGCATCAAAAATTGGCTGACGAGCTACATGTATGTTTTCCTGTATCATAAGAGCTCCTTTCATAATTGACTTTTAGGTCGTTGAATTGCTAGAATAGTGCTGCTAAATAGAATGAAACTGCTGGCTGACCTTTAGCTGATGAAATAGAAATCATAGCCAAGTTCATGATAAACTTTTCTAAGCCAAGATTATTATGGTGCTGTCAATTCTTATAATTTATAGGGCATACTACATACTTTCTACATAATTCTACATGAACAAGTAGATTCCTGCATAAATGGTAAAGGTACCCTGAGAAACAAGAGGGTATATATATTGAATAAAATTGGGAAATAAATACAATACAAAGAACTTGGATATAATAAAATGTTTACTAGTATGAAAAATTTTAAGAATGAAGACATAATGAATAAAAAGAGAGTTATTAGTGTTGTAAATCTGTTAAAAAGTGCAGGGGGAAGTAGTGTTGTTTTCTAAAGAAGTAACAGAGCAATATCTATATCATTACACAACCTTAGAAATTGCGATAGAAAAGATTTTATATGCAGGAAAGTTAAGGCTTAGCCCATTTGAGCAAACCAATGATCCTCGTGAATCACAGGGGTGGGGTCTTAGTAGTAAGTTTGGTTCGGATTTTTATTATCCACTAGCTCAATTTATACAATTAGTCAATGAAGATAGATTAAAAAGATGTAAAGTACTATGTTTGACGCAAGATGATATGGAACATAATCGGCTAGGCTATGGAAGGCGGGGCTTTGCAAGGGCTAGAATGTGGGCACAATATGCCAGCAATCATAGAGGAATTTGTTTAGTATTTGATACAAAACAATTAGATATAGAAATAAAGAGAACATTAGCAAGTAAGGGAAAACTTTATAAAGGAGTTGTGAAGTACACGGATTCAATCGATGAAGTGGAAACAGCTTCCACGTTTAAGTTAGAAGAGCTTTTACCAGAGCAGATGGAAACAATAGTGAAACACCATATTGATAAGTATGCAAATACAATGTTTTTTAGTAAAAATCGAGATTGGCAGGACGAAACTGAATATCGCTATGTTCTTTATTCGGATGATCAAGAATATCAATTCATTCCAATTGATTTGATTCTTAGGGGGTTGGTACTTGGTGTTGATTTTCCTCAAGCATATTATCCGGTGATTGATTATTTCAAAAACAAATATTGCTTAGAGGTAAAGCGCATGGGTTGGTACAATGGGATACCGTATATTCGAACGTTTAAGTTTTTTTAATTTATATGAGAAGTGTCTGAACGGAAAGTTTTTGTATTTATATGGGAAGCGTATTATAATATTTGTAATTATATGTGAAAGGGGTTGTTGGTTTATGTTTAACAACACTGCATTGAGAATTGTAGTAAATGGGGAGGGGAATGCAAAATAATTTAATGTATAAACCTCCCATAAAGCTCCGGTGAAACTTTAGGAGGATAAAATTTGAATCATATAACGATGAAAAATCTAGGACTCAGTCAACGATTTATTATGGAGTCTACTTTATATACAGGTCTTTATATCGGGCGGGTTATTTCCCAATATAAAGATTTATACAAGGTTGCCACAGAAAATGGGGAGTTAACGGCAGAAATATCAGGAAAATTTCGTTTTGCGGTAAAAACTTTAGCTAATTATCCAGCGGTGGGCGATTTTGTTATGCTTGACCAAATTGGGCATGACAGTGGCAATGCAATTATTCACCATGTTCTAACAAGGAAAAGTGCGTTTATTAGAAAGGCGGCAGGCACATCAAATAATGAACAAATTGTGGCTGCAAACATTGATATAGTGTTTATTTGTATGTCACTCAATGATGATTTTAACGTTCGGCGGTTAGAACGTTATCTTGGTGTTGCTTGGGACAGTGGGGCAATTCCAGTGATTGTGCTTACGAAAGCTGACTTATGCGAGAATATTTCTGCGCGGCTTTCAGAAATTGATGCCGTTGCCATTGGCGTGGATGTGCTTGTTACTTCAAGTATGAGTGGGGACGGATTTTTATCTGTTAGAAATTATATAGAGAATGGCAAAACGATTGCATGTATTGGTTCTTCTGGTGTGGGCAAATCAACCTTGATTAATCGGCTTATTGGTGAAGGGGTGCTTGAAACGCAAGCGATAAGAAATGATGATAAGGGCAGGCACACTACCACAAGACGAGAATTAATTGCACTGCCAAATGGCGGCATCATTATTGATACTCCGGGTATGAGAGAACTTGGCATTGAAAGTATTGACCTAATAAAAACCTTTTCTGATATTGATACATTCGCTGCAGAGTGCAAATTTCACGATTGTACACATACAAAAGAACCAAACTGTGCGGTACAAAAGGCTATAAACGACGGTCTTTTGTCTGAAGAACGCTTTGCAAGCTATGTAAAACTTAAAAAAGAAGTCAAGTATGAAGGCTTAAGTGCTAAGCAGATTGAAACAGAAAAGTTTACAGCAATGTTCGCCGAAGTCGGTGGCATGAAAAATGCACGCAAGATGATTAAAACAAAGCATAAAAAAAGGCAGGGCTTTTAATGTGGAAGTTTTAATTAGATAGGAAGTTAAGGATAATTTGTTGAAATTTAGTATATCAGTATAACAAACTTTATATTGGAAATAAAAATACAGTGTACTCATTAAAATGAGCGCTGTATTTTTATTATGTTAGTTCTAATAATAAAGAAATTTTTTCATATTCTTTTCAGAAAATGATTGTAAAATAAATTATAGTAATTATCGATGAATAGTGAATTTAGGATTATTATTTATTTATGCTGTTAGGTACGGTAAGGATAATTATGAACTAATACTTTTATCTGAATATAGGAGGAAATAAAATGCAATCAAAGTTAGATTCTGTTAAATGGGGATTTGCACTTGCTATTTTTACTATTTTGTTAGGTTTTGTACTTGGTGCTGTTATGGGGGGCGCCGAGGCGCAAATTAAAGCTTTTTGGAGTGCGTCGGCACAGCCTGGTTTAGCAACGATTTACAACAATGATCCGCAAAAAATTACGGCAATCGTAGAACGCTCCTGGAAAATGATGCAAAGAGCGCATATGCATGCGTCGGCAATTGGGGCAGCGAGTCTTGCGTTGATGTATCTATTGGCTTGCTTGAATGTAGCAACTTTATACAAAAAGTGGATTTCAATACTTTTAGGCATAGGGGCATTGGGGTATTCTTTGTCTTGGTTATATACAGCTTTTGCTGCACCAGTTATCGGTAATATTCCTGCTACGAAAGCTTCGATTCATATATTGGCAGCTGGATCTATTGGGATGTTGCTATTGGGGACAACCGCAATATTGGCATTTAGTGTCAAAGCATTGTTCTCCAGTGATACAACTGATTGTGAGAAAAATTAAATACATAAATGAACAAAAGCTCTGTCGATGACAGAGCTTTTGTTCTAATAGGGACGGTCAATATCTTGGTTCGATGTTAAGACTTAGTGCCCTTCAATGTTAGCATTAGGATTGTATTGCTTTAAATTTATGGGGGACATATAATGTAAGTAAATAAATAGCTGAAAATGTAAGGAGAGATGACATAATGGATGTTTTTGATTTTGCATTAAAAATGGAACTTGAGGGTGAACAATATTATCGTAATATGGCTGCAAATGTGGAATATGATGAACTGAAAAAGGCTTTATTGTCTCTGGCCGATGATGAAAAGCGACACTATAAAATTATTAAACGCGCGAAAGAGCAAACAGCTTTCGTAGTAGAAGAAGATAGTTCCTTAGAAAAACAGCCAAATGTTTTTTCGATACATAAAGCCAATGAATTTCTTGCTCAACTAAAAAGTGAACAAGTTGATGTATATAGAGCTGCTTTAGTAAAAGAAAAAGAAAGTGTGGAGCTTTATAAAAAATTAAAAGTAGATTCTGAAAAAGAAAGTTTAAAAAATATTTTTGAGAAGCTTATGCAAGAGGAAGAACGCCATGCTGAGCAACTTGAACATATTATTGACATGCTAAATAATGTAAATGATTGGGTGGAATCAGCAGAGTTTAATCATAAAGATATTTATTGATTCTTAAAATGCTCCAAACGATTCGCTGCAACGTAATTACTAGAAAATAAAAATAAGATAAGTAATGATCTAAAAATCATTTTTTCTATCCTTTAGCTTAACTGTTGAGGGATAGATTTTTTGTATTTACGTGTATTTTATATGTTTATTTGAAAAATACAAAAATATAAGCAGGTTTTTAGAAGTTTTTGACAAATTTAACTATTGTGAAAATACGGTTAATTTATTTTTTTTTTGTAAACGGAGGTAAAGATGAAGCGAATTGAACATGTTTTTGAAATGGTTAAACAATTATGTGAAAAGCAATGCTTAGAAGCTGGTGTAAGCACGGATGAGGTGGCCTCTCAGTTAGGTATTCAGCGTTCAAATGCTTCTGGAGATTTAAATGAGCTAGTAAAAGCGGGGAGATTAGTAAAAGTTGAAGGAAAGCCAGTTTTATATAAAGTAGTAGATAGTATCATCGAAAAAAATGTTATGTGTGTAGAGTCTTCAATTATGGATCATATTATTGGTGCGAATAAAAGTTTGAAAACTGCGGTACAACAAGCGAAAGCGGCGGTTATGTATCCTCCATTAGGATTACATACCTTGCTTTTGGGCGAAACTGGTGTCGGTAAATCGATGTTTGCTGAGTGTATTTTTCGGTATGCTAAAGACATTGGCAGATTAAAAGCAGATGCACCATTTATCGCTTTTAACTGTGCTGATTACGCACATAACCCACAACTTCTTTTAGCACAACTATTTGGGGCTAAAAAAGGTAGTTATACTGGAGCGGAGCGAGATCGAAGCGGATTGGTGGAAAAGGCCAATCATGGCATTTTGTTTTTAGATGAAGTGCATCGTTTGCCACCAGAGGGACAGGAAATGCTATTTTATTTGATAGATAAAGGTGCTTTTCGCAGTATGGGGGATAGTGAAGCCTATCAGCAAGTCGAAGTGTTGATTATTTGTGCTACAACAGAAAATACAGATTCTACTTTACTCAGGACCTTTACGCGCCGTATTCCGATGGTGATAAAATTACCACCGATTAGAGAACGGACGATGAATGAGCGGTGGGAGTTAATAAAATGTTTTTTTCAGAGGGAGGCACAATGTTTAAAAGTGCCAATTGGTATTTCGCCAAACTCGCTTAAAGCATTTTTGCTTTATGATTGTACAAATAATATCGGGCAATTAAAAAATGATATCAAGCTGAGTTGTGCAAAAGCTTTTTTAGACTATGCAGGTAATAAGAAAAAAATGTTGAACGTGCGTAGTGAAGATTTGCCTGAGTATATTAGACGCGGTTTTGTTAAATATAAAGAACATCGTGGTGAATTGGATAAGATTGCTGTAACCGATGAAATCATTTTTTATGCTTCAGAGGAATCTTCTTTTTCTGTGGAAGGTACGGGGACGAGTAATATTTATGAAGCCTTAGAAGAAAAAATGATGGATTTGAAGGCAAAAGGAATGAGTGAAACTGATATTCAGCTCATTATGGCGATGGACATAGACAGTTATATCAAAAAATACATGGTAAAGTTCCGTCAGGGAAATCTAGATGAGTTATATAAAATCGTTGATCGCAAGATTGTAGAAGTTACTCAAGAATTTTTACGATATGCAGCAGAAAAGCTTGATCGTCAATATGACGATAAAATCTTATTTGGGATGAGTATTCACATTTCCAGTACTTTGGAACGTATTCACGAGGGACGAGAAATTTCCAATCCATATCTTACTGAAATTCAGAAAATATATGCGAAAGAATATAGTGTTGCTGGATATTTTAGTGTTGTTATTCAAAAATATTTTGGGATATATGTGCCGCTGGCGGAAATCGGTTTTATTACGATGTTCTTGGCTTTTGATGAGTATATAGAAAAGACTGATGCGGGACGAGTTGGCGTCATTGTTGCCATGCATGGTGCTAGTACCGCAACCTCTATGGCAGATGTTGCGAATCGTCTCCTCGGGGAAAAATATGTGGTAGGTTATGATATGCCACTAGATCAAAAAACGGAAACAGCTTTGGAGGAGATTACGAAACTGGTAAAATTGCATAACGAGGGACATGGCGTCATTATGCTGGTTGATATGGGATCGCTTGTTATGTTTGGGGATATGATTTATGAGCGAACTTCCGTGCCGATAAAAACTGTGGAAATGGTTAGTACCCCGATGGTACTTGAAGCGGCACGCAAATCTTTGATGAAAATATCTTTGGCTGAGATCTACTTTGCTGTGACCAACCTAAGCCCTTATATTGGTCGAATGCATGGAAGTACATTTAATAAGCAATTAAAAGATAATGTGATTGTGACAGCTTGTATTACGGGACAAGGTACTGCAATTAAATTGAAAAATATGATTGAAAAATCTTTAAGTGATACTGGACAAAAAATTGATGTTATACCAATCGAAATAAGCAGTATGGAAAGTTTTCAGTGTAAACTAGACAAACTCAAACAAGAAAAGAACTTAATAGCAGTAGTGAGCAGTATTAAGCCGCAAGACGAAACAATCAAGTATATTTCAACAAAGCAATTGCTGGAAGGGGAGCTAAGGCTGTTATTTACTGACACAGTTCATGAAGAAAGCTCGACGGGCCTTGTTTTAGATAAACTACAATTTATGCAAGATGTCATTGATGAAAATCTTACGATTGATGGTAAACAGTTTATGCAGGCTTGGAATGCATTCTACTTGCAGTTGAAACAAAATAAGCTTGAACTCAGTGAAGAGGCTGGGATAGGTTTAATCATGCATTTGGCTTGTGCGGTTGAAAAATTAGTTCACGGCGAAGTAATTGACTACTCTCGTCAAAGTAGAATTATTGATAAAAATCAATATGGTGAAAGCTATAAGATTGTAATCTCAGCGCTCGGGGCTTTAGAAGAAAGCTTCGACATTAAATTGTCAGAACTAGAAGGTGAAAATGTAATCAAATTAATGTATTGTATTTGATCTGAAACGGAGTGTTCTTTATGGAAGGATTGGTTCGTTGGCTAGAAAAGTATTTTATGCCGATTGCAAGTAAGATTGGACAACAGCGTCATCTAAAAGCCTTGCGGGATGGAATTGTTGCGATGATTCCATTACTCCTGATCGGATCATTTTTTTTGATAGTAGCATTTCCGCCCATTCCCAATTTAGCAGCATTTGTAGAACCTTATGCTCCCAGCTTACTTACGGTAGTGAATGCTACCTTTGATATTTTGGCCATTATTGTTGCTTTTTCGACTGCTTTTTCGCTAGCTGCTTCTTATAAAATGGATACATTAGCAGCGGGACTTTTCAGTGTTTCGGTGTTTATTCTTGCTACGATGCCATATGCAGATGAATTTAATCTTGCGCTCTTGGGGAGCAAAGGCATGTTTGTTGCCGTTATTTTAGCAATTGCGGTTGTAGAAATCCAAAGAATGATGATCAAGAAAAATATTATGATCAACATGCCAGAGGGGGTTCCTCCAGAAGTAGCCCGTTCTTTTGGGGCGTTGATTCCTGGTTTTGTGGTTATCGGAGTGGTATGGCTGCTCAACTCTATACTACTAGGGACGACTGGACTTTCAATTCATGGCGTGATTAACCAAGTGGTTACGATTCCGTTACTTAGTTTAGGCGGAAATATCTTTGCAACGGTTCTATCTATTTTCTTTGGACAGTTGTTGTGGTGCTTTGGACTACATGGTACAGCGCTGGTGGATAGTATTATGCGACCGATTTGGATGACGCTTAGCCAGCAAAATGCTGTGGCAAAAGCCGCCGGGGAAGTACTCCCAAATGTGATTTCTCAACAATTTATTGAGACGTTTGTACTGATTGGCGGTTCAGGGACGACACTTGCATTGGCAGTACTATTATTTACGACTGTCAAATCAAAGCAGTTGAAGGCCTTAGGGAAGATGGCTATTTGGCCGAGCATCTTTAATATTAATGAAATCATAATTTTTGGTATGCCAATCGTCATGAATCCAATTATGTGGATTCCCTTTATTTCGGCACCAGTTGCCTGTGTAATCATTACTTACTTTGCGCTAACTACGGGGTTAGTGGATCGGCCTTACGCGTATGTTCCTTGGACGACACCAGCCTTTTTTAGTGGATTTCTAGTAACAGGTGACTGGCGGGCAAGTGTGTTACAGTTGGTCAATTTTTTCGTGGCTCTTCTGGTTTATTATCCATTTCTAAAAACTTTAGACAATGCCAAAGTATTAGAGGAAAAGGGTAAGAGCGATGACGAAAAAATGGAACAGGGAAGCAACCGTAAAGAGAAAAAATCGATAGCTTTAAACCTTAACTAATCGTAGTGGTATAAAATAAAGCGGAGAAAAGGAGAGTACGATGAATATTATTTTAGTATGTGCGTCAGGGATGTCTACCAGCCTTTTGGTACGTAAGATGATAGCAGAAGGTGAAAAACGTGGGTTAAAAGAATTCAATATTTCAGCTTGCTCTATTGATGAATTAGAAAACCATATTGATAAATTTGATGTGGTACTAATTGGGCCTCAACTTCGCTATCGTCAGCAGGATGTTGCTGAACTGGCTAATCCTAGAAGTAAAAAATATGCGGTCATAGACTTGATGAGTTATGGCACGATGAATGGTCAGAAAGTGTTGAATCAAGCGCTAGAGATGTTGCAATAGATGAATTTGATTAGAAAAGAAGTGGCAGTATGGATCTTGAACAAGTTGCATTTAGTATTATTTTGCATGCTGGCAATGCCCGCAGTTATTATTTTGAAGCATTGAAGTTAGCGCGTGAAGGCGATTTTGTCAATGCGCAAGAACGCATAGCAAAGGCAAAAAAAGAATTAATTGAAGCGCACCGTATGCAAACAATTTTGCTTCAGCAAGAAGCCGATGGGAAAAGACAGAAGCTCAGTTTGGTATTGGTGCATGCCCAAGATCATTTAATGAATACAATATTAACGCAAGATTTAATTCAGGAAATGATTTTAATGTATCAAAAGCAGACATTAAATTCCGATGGTATGGGAAAAAATACAGAAGCGTAATAGACAAAACTATCAAATAATAAAAGACAGAAATTCAGGCATTTAGCTGAGAGTTTCTGTCTTTTATTATTTGATAGAACTTACAATACAGAAAGAAATACACAAGAATACACATTGAGGTAAGGCCTTTTTTCAAAAAAGGCTTACCTCAGAGCAGCCTATGAATTGTCAGGCTTTTCAAATAATTTGGACATTGTTTATGTGTATTGGCATGCTTCTTGCAAATATTAGCTAGCGTAATGCGTAGTGAAAAAAGGAAAAGGAGGTTGTGAAGTAATCTGTTGGTGGAAATGGGTATTGTTAAGTCAGAAGCAAGTAATAAGAAGAAAAGGAGCGTTATTTTATGGACGGAATTATTAAATGGCTTGAAGAAAGCTATATGCCAGTTGCTTCGCGGATCGGAGAGCAGAGGCATTTAAAAGCGATTAGAGATGGGATCGTAGCCCTTATACCTTTATTATTAATTGGATCATTGTTCCTTATTTTAGCTTTTCCTCCTATTCCGGTATTAGCAGAAATGGTAAAACCTTATGTTGGAAATTTATGCTCAGTTAACAATGCCACAATGGGGCTAATGGGACTTATGGCAGCATTTTCAGTTGCTTATTCATTGGCGAATTCTTATAAAATGGATCCGCTAGCAAATTCTTTATTTAGTGTTGCTGCATTTATGTTGGCTACACCGTTTACCAAGGATGGTAATATTACATCTGCCTGGATGGGAAGCAAAGGGTTATTTGTTGCGATGTTATCAGCAATCTTTGTCGTAGAAATACAAAGATATATGATTCAGAAGAAACTTGTTTTCAAATTACCGGATGGGGTGCCACCGGCAGTAGCTCGTTCCTTCACGGCACTACTGCCTGGATTTTTCTCTGTAGCTATTGTTTGGCTTATCAATGCGATCTTGCTTACTAGTCAGACAAATATACAAGATGTTATTTACAAAATTCTTGCTGCGCCAATTCTCAGTATGGGTGGTAGCTTACCAGCATTTTTGCTTTGTATTCTTGTTTCTCAGTTATTGTGGTGTGTTGGTATTCATGGAGCAGCGTTGGTACAAGGAACCATGAGTCCGGTATGGTTTGCCTTGGCGGAACAAAACGCTGCCGCTAAAGCTGCTGGTGAGGCTCTACCAAACATTGTTTGTAACCAGTTATGGGATGTGTATGCTTTGATTGGTGGATCTGGAGCAACCTTAGCCTTGGCATTTATGCTGCTGATGGTTAGCAAATCCAGACAGCTAAAAGTTCTTGGTAAATCAGCGATTATACCTTCTTTATTCAATATTAATGAACCAATTCTATTTGGTATGCCGATTGTAATGAATCCTGTGATTATGATTCCATTTATCTTTACACCACTGGTAACAGCGACGGTTGCCTATTTCGTTATGGATGCTGGTTTGGTAGATAAGATGTTTGCCATTGCGCCATGGACGACGCCAGCTATCATTAATGCTTTTCTTGATACTGGTGATATTAAAGCAGCTGTATTGCAATTAGGTTGTTTTGCGATTTCTGCGGTTATGTACTATCCTTTCTTTAAAATGTGGGATAAAGCAAAAGCTAAAGAAGAAAATATTGTAACAGAAGAAACTAAAAGTACACCATCACAAGGGTTTCATGTGTAAAGTACAAATGGTGCAAAAAAATAAATGGTTGAATATAGGGAGAGATAAAAATGAAGAAAAGTTTAAGTACACTTTTAGCATTAACATTTTCGTTAGGCATTACTGGTACAGCGTTTGCGGATAGTATCTTTTCTGATGTCCCTGAAAATCATTGGAGCTATGGTGCTGTAAACCAATTAGCAAAAGACGGGATCATTGAAGGTTATGCTGATGGAACATACAAAGGTGATCATATTTTAAGTCGCTATGAAATGGCGATCATTGTTGGCAGAGCTGTGACGAAAATGGAAAAAGCCAATGCGGCGGATCAAGCCTTGATTAGGAAATTGGAAGCAGAATATTCTTCGGAGTTAAATAAGTTAAATGATAAATATGATAAATTGGATAAAAGAGTGGATAATGTAATGCTCAGTGGTTTTGTACGGGCAAAATATGACAGCGATAACTGTGATGGGGGGCTTAGTACCGCCGTAAATAAGCATTTCTACATGAATTTAGAAGGGAAAATGAAAGTTGACGACCAATGGGATGCCCATTTCCAAAGTGAAACTCGCAAAGGTTATACGGCGAACGGGCAGTACTGGAGAAATGGTGATCGAAATAGCGACGATCAAGATGGTACCTTCCAGAGAGTTTGGGTTGAAGGGAAAAGCGGACAAGTTGGCGTAACTATGGGGAAAAAATGGTGGGGTTATGGCTTCCAAAATGTTGCTTTCGGGCATGCCGCTGATGGTGTGCAGCTTGATTATAATTTTGCACCCGATTGGAAAGCTAGTGTATTTAGTTTAAGACCAGCCCAAGGTTCTTTAATGAGTATGGCAGGCGGGACTGATTATTCGGAAGATGCAAATATTAAAGGGCTAAATTTTGTTGGAAAAATAGCACCAAATTTGGAAACTAATATAGTTTTAGCTGGTAACGATGATAAAAATATACAAAAAATGGATCGGTGGGGGTCTATAGATTTAAGAACCAAACTAAATCAAAATTTCACATTTACATCAACCTATGCTAAGACAAATGCTGATAGTGAAGATAACAGTCACGAATTTAGATTGGATTATAAGGGTGTAGATTTAAATAAAGTTGGATCATTTGGTACTTATCTACGTGTTATGAAATTTGGTAAATATGGAGATGCTTCACATGACGATGAATGGGGCTCATTGCCTACCGATATGAGAGGCTGGATTCTGGGGGTTACTTATGTACCATATAAAAATGTGCAATGGGAAACTTTCTATTCCGAACAAAAACTGAATATTTCTGGTACTAGTACCGGTAATTACAATTATGGCTCTGACGCGAGTACAACCGTAGGAAAAAATGCAAAGAGACATTTAGTTCGTACACAACTAGATTTCCATTTCTAAAGCGACAAGGTTAACTAAAAAAGAGTGTATTTGTATCTAAGTAGTTATTTGAACTTGATACCAGCGAGTAAATAAGGCTGGGATGTATAGAAAGTGGAAGTAGGAAGTTGTTTTTGCAATGAATTTTATATATAAGGGAGGAATACATGATGAAGATTATATTAGTTTGCTCAGCTGGAATGTCAACAAGTTTATTAGTAACAAAGATGCAAAAAGAAAGTGAAGCCAGTGGGGCGCATGACGAAATATTTGCCTGTTCAGTTGATCAATTAGAAGAATATATTGATCAATATGATGTAGTACTGATAGGACCGCAAATCCGCTATAAAGCAAAAAGTATTGGTGAAATTGCGAGTGCTAAAGGGAAACTTTCGGCAGTTATTGATTCGGTAAGTTATGGCATGGTAGATGGTAAAAAAGTTCTTGCTCAGGCATATGCCATGCAATAACGGTTGATATTTTTAGGAGGCAATCATGATGGATAGTGAGCAAATTGTTTTTACGATAATCATGCATGCGGGTGATGCCCGTAGTCATGCGCTAGAAGCTTTGCGATATGCCCGTGAGGGTAACAACACAGAAGCAGAGAAAAGTATGGCCAAAGCTAAAACAGAACTGGTTGAAGCTCACCATATTCAGACAGAATTGTTGCAGGCTGAGGCACGTGGTGAAAAGCAAGAGGTGAATCTGCTATTGATCCATGCGCAGGATCATTTGATGACTGCTATTTTGGCAAAAGACTTAATTGAAGAAATGATGCTAATGTATAATAAGTAATAAAAACAATCGATTATAAACTATCGTTTATAATCGATTGTTTCTAAATGTGGACATTTTTGAAAAAGGAGATCATGATATGAAATACTATTTGCCTAAAGATTTTATGATGGGAGCTTCAGCGGCTGCTTGGCAGACAGAAGGTTGGGCGGGAAAATTATCTGGACAAGATTCTTTACTTGATGCTGCCTATAAAACAAATCCTGAAAGATGGCATCAAGGATATGGCCCAACAATTGCAACAGATTTCTATCATCGATATAAAGAAGACTGTGCATTAATGAAAGAAATGGGCATGAAAGCCTATAGAACATCTATAGATTGGTCGAGGTTTATCAAAGATTATGAAACTGGTGAAGTCAATGAGGAAGCGGCTGCTTTTTATAGCAATGTTGTGGATGAATTGATTAAAAATGGTGTTGAACCGATTATTTGCCTAGAGCACTGGGAACTCCCCAACCAATTATTTGAAAAGTATGGCGGTTGGAATTCGAAAAAAGTTGTCGGCTTTTACGTAAAATATGCCGAAGCAGCTTTTAAACTGCTGGGGGATCGGGTTAAATATTGGTTTACGTTTAATGAGCCAATTGTATTTCCTGAATTGGGCATTATGGAAGGCGTCTGGTATCCTTACAAAAGTGATACACAAGAAGCAATGCAGTGGAACTATAATAAAGTGCTAGCGACAGCTAAAGCTGTCAAGTTATATCATCAAAGTGATTATGGCTATGAGGCGGGCGGGAAAATCGGTATTATTATTAATGCTGCGCCAAGCTATCCGCGTTCACAATCAGCCGATGATGTGCATGCTGCGAATATGTATGATTTGTTTTTCAATAAAATATATATGGATCCGTGTATTAAGGGAGAATTCCCGCAAGAATATTTTTCGATACTCAAAGAACACGATTGCATGATCGATGTTACTGATGAAGAATTAGCGATCATTAAAGCCAATAAAATTGATATCATGGGATTAAATTATTATCGCCCAAATAGGGTAAAAGCAAGAAATGCTGGATGGAATCCTAACGTAAAATTTAGTCCGCGATATTATTATGATGACTATGAATTACAAGGCAAAAAAATGAATCCATTCCGTGGCTGGGAAATATATGCCAAAGGATTGTATGATTTCGCGATGATCTTAAAGAATGAATACGATAATCTACCATGGCTTGTAACTGAAAATGGTATGGGGGTAGAAGGCGAATGGCAGCATAAAGATGAGAATAAGATCATTCAGGATGATTATAGAATCGATTTTGTTGCTGACCACCTACACTGGCTATTGAAAGCAATTGACGAAGGCAGTAATTGCAAAGGCTATCTCATGTGGAACTTTACTGATAATGTCTCTCCTTATAATGCATTCAAGAATCGATATGGGTATGTGGAAATCGATCTGAATGAAAATAGAAATAGGAGAATGAAAAAATCAGGCTATTGGTTTAAGAAAACGGTCGCAGATGGCTGTTTTGACTATGATTCATTTGAACCATCTTATAAATAATGTCGGCAGTCTATCTTCGTACTAATTTAAAAGTAGGCCGAGTAGGGTTTTTTTATGTGAATTTCTATAATTATTTCTAATTTGTTTACCTTTTGAAACCTTGCGATTTTTTCGCAAGGTTTTTCTGCTTATGTAATAGTTGCCTTTATTTGGTGAAAAAATAATTAAATAAACTATTGCAAAATAGAATGATGTTGTGTATACTAATCAAGTGACGTAAGCAGACGATTGCTTATTACAATGTGGCCCGTTGGTCAAGCGGTTAAGACACCGCCCTTTCACGGCGGCTTCACGAGTTCGAATCTCGTACGGGTCACCAAAAGTAGAGAACCAAAATCTGAGAAGATTTTGTGTGAATCACTTTGTTCCAAACGATAGTGCGGAACCTCATTTTTCTTCGGGCGATTAGCTCAGCTGGGAGAGCGCCTGCCTTACAAGCAGGATGTCGGCAGTTCGATCCTGTCATCGCCCACCATATATGGCCTGGTAGTTTAGTTGGTTAGAATGCCGCCCTGTCACGGCGGAGGTCGTGGGTTCGAGTCCCATCCAGGTCGCCATTATGCCTTGGTAGCTCAGTCGGTAGAGCAGAGGACTGAAAATCCTCGTGTCGGCAGTTCGATTCTGTCCTAAGGCACCATT
>Ga0316600_10000037_pt1 | contig 131442 bp, 118 predicted proteins | sample OWC_soil_day5_CT_FD_207652 | JGI IMG/M metagenome (GOLD analysis project Ga0316600, IMG submission 207652) | Wetland soil microbial communities from Old Woman Creek delta, Ohio, United States - OWC_soil_day5_CT | ecosystem: Environmental > Terrestrial > Soil > Wetlands | place: USA: Ohio... | reverse complement strand
AGGTGCTGCTCGTCGACGTACAAGAGTACGACTCCTTCACATCCCCTTACTGTGCCTAGCATCTGAGCACTTCTCACTAACCGGCAACCTATCTTCGTACTAGTTTATAAGTGGAACGGATTTAGCTATTTTTTAATCTATCGACATAAATATTTTATTTTGTCGACAGTCTGAGTTGTCCTATTAGGAGAGTCTTTAGAGACGGTAAGTTTTGCTGTTAAGATTTTGGTATGGTAATTTATGTAGAGTAAAGCCTCTCCTAATAGGAGAGGTGCCGACGAAGGAGGCGGAGAGGTTAAAGTCCTGATAATCAACATGTGTGTAAAAATAACATAATGAAACTAAAAATACAATTGTATAGAGCAACCAATTGATTTAAAAAGTATGTGGAGGAAGTTTAACATGATAAAATTAATTGCATCTGATATGGATGGAACTCTAATAGGAGTGAATCAAAAGATATCAGAGGAAAATATAGAAGCGATAAAATTGGCGCAAGAAAAAGGCATAAAATTTGCTATTGCAACCGGCAGAGCCTATGAGGATGTGAAACCATTCTTAGACGAATATGGTTTGGAATGTGAATGTGTGGTACTAAATGGCGGCGAATACAGAGACGTTGTAGGTAAAACAGTAGAAGGAATTTATATTGATAAAAGCAAGGTAACTGAGATTTTTAACATCTTCTCAAAGCATGACCTAGCAGCTGAAATATATACAGATGCTGGTTACTATACAACAAATACAAAGGAAGAAACCTTAAAAGGAATGATGAAAAGAGCAAAAGTTTTTCATCCCGAGCTTACAAATTTAGATGAAATTTATCAACATGCGGTAAGTCATCCTCACTTTGTCCAGATGAAGTATCTAACGAATTTGGATGAATTCTTGAAAACTGATATAAATATCGGAAAAATTCTCACGTTTGGAGAATCAGCGGATGATATAAATAGAGTGAAGAGTGAATTAAATAAATTGTCTGGACTAGCTGTATCTTCAAGTTTTGATACAAATATTGAAATCAATGATATCAATGCGACGAAAGGACTTATATTAGCTAAAGCAGCAGAAAAAATGGGTATAGGAAAAGAAGAGGTAGCTATTTTAGGGGATAGTTCGAATGATTATTCTATGTTTGCAGAGTTCCCCAATTCCTTTGCAATGGAAAATGCACTACCAGAAATTAAAAAAGTTGCAAAATACATAACTGCAAGCAATGTAGAGCATGGCGTAGCGAAAGCCATTTATCAGATATTGGATCTTTAATAGATAGGACATATGCCAATTGGAGTTTACACAAAATCAGGGGTAAACCCTAATAACATCTACATGAAGCTTCTTAAACGCTTTAAAGTGTTCCTAGATTCATGGTAAATTGATAGCGAAAAAGCGAGGTCGACGGACGTAGAAATCCATTGATCTCGCTTTTTCTATATAAAAAACATGTTTTAGTCTTCTTTTACTTGCAATCCCTAATAAATGTAATATAATTAAGGAATAAGGTGGAAATTAAAAAAGTCGCCGTGTCCTGAAAGTGTACCACCACTTTCAGGCACGAGCAGGTGGATCAGCACCTACACGTAACAGCTAGCTGTCTACGACGACAATTTATTATACCGTGCTTTTCCCTTGAAAACAAGGGCGATAGTCCGTTTGCTTGGTATAATACGATTGAAGTTTTGGCAGAAGGCTTAGCGTCTGCATGCAAGATATAGCAAACCGCATGTGTAGGTTGGAAAACCCGCGCATACGGTTTTTTTGATTTCCCCTGAAACAAACTGTATGTTGGTTTCTTCTATCTACCTTAGCCGATAGAAGAAACCACGTGCAGGATGAAGAAGGGGGATATAAATTTGGTATCAGTACAAGGCAGTAAAAAGTTGTGGTCAAGGCAGCGCACCAGCATGTTGCGGGGAGCCATCCTCGCCGCAACCAATGGGAAAAGCTCGTTCCATTTACAAGGGACAAGATATGTTTTTTTGGGAAATAGAGGTTTTGTAAATGTATAAAATCTATAGAACAACAAAAGACACAATCATTGCTGAGGAAACAAAGAACGCTGATTTTACAGTTAAACTCATTATAGATTTAAATTGCAAAGAATATGTGATGATCAAGTGGAAAGATGCAGTGAATATATATAATTTTTCGCTAGTTGCTCAAGTCACTGAAATAGCTGACGAGATTCCATTTGAAGAATTTAGAGACATTATCTATGCGAAATTAAAAAAGGAATCATTAGAGGAGGAAAGCAAACCAAGGAGTATGAATACTCTAAAGTTCGATTGGAAATATTTCGCGGAAAACGGCACAACTAGCAGCTAGTTAATAAGCTCCCCTATGGCAGGTTAAATCATAATAACCTGCCATAGGGGAGCATTTATCTGTCTTAAATATCGTTTATTTTATATGTGCTAATGCGTAATTTTTATTTCTAATATTTTTGTTTTATCAATGAATCTATAGATTTTTAGTTTTACCCATTTAAAAATTAAGCTTGAATAAATGTATATATATATGAGGGTCGAGATGCAGGCTACACAGATAGCAAAAAGAGGTCCTTGGCTATTTCGATTCTCAAATAAAAATTTGGAGGAAATACAAAATGGGAAAAAGAATTTATGGACTTAAAAAGGACGAGCCTGATTTACGAGATTATATTTATCAGACAGAAGTAATAAAGGAAGTCTTAGCTAGCAAGATTGATCTTCGTGATGAAATGTCTGCCGTTGTAGATCAGGGAGATTTAGGTTCTTGTACAGCAAATGCAATGGCAAGTGGGTTACGAGAATTTCTTGAACTAAGAGACAAGGTATCTTATACAGCATTATCAAGATTATTCTTATATTGGCATGAGCGTTATTTAGAAGGGACTGTAAGCACGGATTCAGGAGCTTCTATTCGTGACGGCATGAAAGTATTGAAAAACATTGGTGTATGTCCGGAGGCTGACTTTCCGTATGACATAAGAAAATTTACTAATAAGCCAAGTGCAAAAGCCGAAACTGATGCAGCAGAGTATAAAATAAGCCAATACAGCCGTATACTTAGTTTAACAAAGCTCAAGGCGTCTTTGTCGGAAGATTTACCGGTTGTATTTGGTTTTGCTGTGTACGAATCTTTTGAATCGGATGATGTAACCAATACAGGATGGGCTCCGCTCCCTAAAGAAGGAGAAGAATTGTTGGGTTATCATGCAGTTTTAGCCGTTGGTTATGATAACGCTAATAGTGTTGTTATTTGCCGTAATTCATGGGGCAAAGAATGGGGAGATAAGGGCTATTTTTATCTGCCATATTCTTTTTGGAGTAAAGACTTAGTTACCGACATGTGGACAGGCGATACAAAGTAATTTATAAATGGAGTATTTTTAGCTTTCTAGCGATTTCGCTAGAAGGTTTTTTTTTGATAATTAATAGACTAGACGAGGTGATGGTTTTTTTGTCTTGATTAAAGTATAATAAAGAGTAAAAAACGTTAACATTACTGCTGATAAAGATAACGCTGAAACAGACGTCTCTGTAGGAAATTGAGGCGATAACTACTGCAACCGGCAAAAAGACAGCAACGAATTCATCGTTGCTAGCAATATCCAGTGCAAAAGATATAAACAGATAAAAATGGGTATAGGAAAAGAAGAGGTAGCCATTTTAGGGGATAGTACGAATGATTATTCTATGTTTGCGGAGTTCCCCAATTCCTTTGCAATGGAAAATGCGCTACCAGAAATTAAAAAAGTTGCAAAATACATAACTGCAAGCAATGTAGAACATGGCGTAGCGAAAGCCATTTATCGTATATTGGATAACTTGAAATAATTTGAAGTAGAATTTGTGTAGATAGGATCGATATGATAGCTGTCGTACAATCAACGCTTGCATAGATTGTCGTAAAAAATAATTAGAGTTTAAGAATATGATATAATACAATTAAATTTATAAAAACGAACGGGTAATTCTGTGTAAAATATAGTCTGAGGTGAACATTTTGGTAATTAGTTTAAGTCTAGCAGTTTATATCATCATTGCAGGTGGTTTGTATTATAAAGAGAGAAAAGATATGACGGTATTAGAACATTATATAAACGAGCAGATGCCGGTCAATGATACCATGCTGAAAATGGCTTTTCTATTGATGTTTTTTTGCTTGCCGGTCTTACAACTTATTAGTTGGGTTGGGACTTTATTGGGGAAAAAAGACGAGATTGAAAATTATGAAGATGATCCTGATATGCGTGCGTTTATTGAGGAGTATTATCCTGAAAAAATGTATGAGGTCGAACAAGCGACAATTGTGCTTGATTCTCTTATTGAGATTGATGGATTTATCGAGCGATTGAATGGTATTTTTGATAAAGCTCTTGATCCAATCGAGCAAGAGCGTGTGATCGCTACTGCGCGTCGGGCAGAAAAAGAGATCGATAAAAATTGTCAAGCCAATGTAAGTTATGAGGGGGCAAAAGTGCCGCTTATTTTTAAGATATCAAGGATTGACGATAAAGATGAAAATTTTAAGATCGATATTTTTACACGTAGTTTTGTTATGGATAAAATAGATGCAGTGATGACGACCTATGTGAATGAACTGGAGCAAGTAAAAGTAAGTGGATAAAAAATGGTTACACCATTTTTCAGGTGAGTTTTTCCGTTGGAATAATCGGAAAAACGTCCTTTTTAAAGTCGATTTTATTGAGCAACTTGTTCATTGCTGCGTGAGAGAGTGTGTCTATCGTACCAGAAAGTAAATATTCCCCAGTGTAAGATTGCTGGGATTTTAGATTGATAAATTCATCTTTTGTTTTGTCATAGCCGATCAAACGAATCGTAATGTTACTGTCTAAAATCGTTTCTTCGATATGAGGATATTGATTTTCATAGAGAGAGGTAATCACTACACCGACAATTAAATCAGCGGATAGTTCTTCAGCAGCGGGTTTTAGACGGTTCATATCAAAACTGTGAATTTTAGCGGGATCGTTTAGCTCGGGAAGAACTTTACAGATATCGGATAAAGGAATATATTCATGAATTTTTAGTGTACCATTCAATGGGATATGTAACTTGTCTTCAAGTTCACCAGCAATATAAGCTTCGATTGCTGGCTGGCTATTGCCAGTCTGGTTTAAAACAGGTAATATAGCAATTCGTTTGGGCGTTCTTTCGTTGGCAAAGCAAGTCGTAGTGAAGATAAGAATCGCACATAAGATAAAATAGGGAATCCAATTTTTCCTCTGCATGGAAATCGCTCCTTTAGTTTAGTAATAATTTTATAGCTATATTATAACAAAAAACCACTAAATACAGCAGAAAATCTGCATATATAGTGGTTTTAATAATTTAATGAACCTATTTTAAATCAGTAATGGATATTTTGCCGAAAGTTTGCTGCCAGTCGGCGGCGAAGTCATCGACTGCTTTTTGTATGGACGGCATTTTAAAAGCATCAACGAGTAGGCTTGGTGCAAGTGTTACGGTTTGAGCGCCACATTCAAAAGCTGTATTTACTTGTCCCATATTTTTAAAGCTGGCTGCTAAGATTTTTGTGGAGTAATTATATTGTTCAATCATTTGAGCGAAAGTCGTAATTACTTCGCAAGGGTTGATATCTAAGTTTTGCATGCGATTAAAGTATGGAGCGATAAAATCGGCACCAGCCTCCATGGCCAGTAAGCCTTGCATTTTTGTATAAATTGCAGTCGCGGTGATACCAACGTTCTCTGTCTTTAATAAACGCATAGCTTTTAGCCCTTGTGGTGTGGTAGGAATTTTGATAAATACCTGATCATCAACGTTTGCTAAGATGGCTCTTGCTTCGGCGATCATGCCTTCGGCATCTTCAGCTAATACTTGAATATGAAGTGTTTTGTCCATGCCGATAATTTGGCGAATTGCTCTGAAATGTTGAAAAAAGTCAATTTTACCTTCGAGCTTGATTATACTAGGATTGCTTGTAACACCAGTAATCGGGAAAAGTTCGCTATATTTTTTTATTGATTCAATATTGGCAGTGTCAAATAAATATTCCATGTTCATAGTCTCCAATCGAATTTTAATTTTTATAAAACGTGTTCAGTGCGTTCAATGATATCATCTTGCGTTTCTTTTGATAGCACATGAAAGAAGGCACTGTAGCCAGCGACGCGGACGATTAAATCACGATGCTTTTCAGGATGAAGCTGGGCATCTAGTAGTGTTTCACGAGATACAACGTTGTATTGTACGTGAAAGCCCTTTAAACGATTAAAAAATGTGCGCAATAGCATAATCAATTTCTTGCGGTTTTCTTCTTTATCGAGAATTTGCGGCGTTATTTTTTGATTGAGTAGTACGCCCCCAGTAATTTTATCCGTTGGTAATTTAGCAACGGATTTAAATACGGCCGTAGGACCTTTTTTATCCATGGCATGTGATGGGGAGCAACCTTCGGCAAGTGGCGTATGAGCATTTCTGCCATCTGGCGTAGCTGGTGTAGAAGCACCTTGGGGAACATTGGCCGAAATAGAGGAAGTGCCAGCATAATACGTACCGCCAATTGGCCCACGCCCATAACGCGTGTTGTGATATTTGCTGATTTCGTCAATATAGATGTCATAGGCTTCTCTAATCAATAGGTCAGTATAGTCTTCATCATTGCCGTATTTAGGAACCTCGTTTAGCAGAACGTTTTGTATGCGTTTACCGTCTTCGTCAGCAAAGTCGTTCACTAATGCATCCCAAAGTTCAGTCGTAGTAAAGCGTTTGTCTTCAAATACACATTTTTTAATTGCGGCTAGCGAGTCACCAAGGTTGGCGATTCCTACTTGTAAATCGCTGATGAAGTCGTAGACTGCACCACCTTCTTTTAGGTTTAGGCCGCGCTCAATGCAGTCATCGGTGAGGGCGCTGCAAAAAATGTCAGCGGTATCTTGCTCAAGCACCATATCGCAGCAAGTATCAATAATTACGCTGTGACGAGTAAATTCGCGAATGATTTTATCCCAGGCTGCCATAACGTCTCGGAAGGAAGTCATCGTTTTAAAGTGACCAACGCCTTCGCAAACTTTCGTACCAGAATCAAGATCAATCCCATTGTTTAACGCGATCATTAACGATTTTGGAAAGTTCAAGAAACTCATGCCAGTGCAGCGGTAACCCCATTTGCCAGGAACGGCAACTTCTACACAGCCAATAGCGCTGTAATTGTAGGCGTCCTTTTCGGCTACGCCTTTTTCGATAAACGATGGAATGATGATTTCATCACTGTTGAATGCTGGCATCCCTGTGCCGAGGCGGACAACTTCAATACACTCTTGCATAAAGCGATCATCTAGACCGCGATGATAACGAACCGTTAAGTTTGGTTGTGGCAGTTTGGTTTGCGCAACAGAACGAAGGATGAGATAAGAAAGCGGATTTACAGCATCTTTTTTGTCGATCGTTTGACCGCCGATAGTAACGTTTTGATAAAGTGGACTGCCAGCGCTGAATTTTGTGTGTGACCAGCTGCGAATTTTGTTGATAGTGAAAGTCTTTAGCCATAAATTTGTTAAAAGCTCGCAAGCAGAATCTTCTGTTACTTTACCTGAGGCTAAATCGTCCTTATAGTAGGGATATAAAAATTGATCAGCGCGTCCGTAAGATAGTGAGTGACCATTGGATTCTATTTGTAAAACGAGGTGCACCAGCCAAGTAGATTGCAGGGCTTCGTGGAAAGTTTCAACTGGTTCATATGGAACTTTAGTTAAAATACGACTCATTTCTAATAGTTCTGCTTTGCGATTGGTATCTGTTTCTATGTCAGCCTGTTTGCGTGCCAAATCAGCATAACGTTTGGCAAAGGTTTTAACAGCGTCGACAACAATGATAATTGCGCGATAAAAGTAAGATTTTTTTAGGTTTCGGTAATCGGTTAAGTCTAATTCTTTTAATTTTTCCTGTGCACGTTCTTTGGCTTCACCTAAACCATGTTTTAATACACGGTCATAATTGACCGCGATATGAGCGTCACCCGAAGTAATATTACCTTCGGCTTTGATGATGCCTAAATCGTAGAATATTTTGCTGTCAGCAGGCATTGCAGCTAAACCACGGTCTTTGAGCGTGTTGTTTCTCCAAAATGGGGCAATCTCTTTGAGTTGTTCTTTAGTTTCTTCTGTAATGAAGAATACGTCCCCATTGCGTTTTTCAAATTGATCTAATTCATCAATTACCCAATCCATTGCATATTCAGGAAAAATCGGCGCTGAACGATTCGAGTTTGCTTGATTGCCCGCTAAAATGCTCTCAGGTTCAATGTAGATGCTCATGTTACGCAGGATATTTTCTAACATATAAGCGCGGCGCAGAGCTAGTGGCTGGGCAAAATGTTCTTGGTAACTTTGGGTGGTAAGAAGGGCTCGCTCGGCACAAACCATTGGCTGGGCAGTTAATAATTGTTCACGAAATTTGTTCATCCTGGGTGTGAGGTCGCCGAAGTAAGTCATAGGTAAAACGCCTCCTTTTTAAATTAAGCGTCAACACTTACCGTTTGCACATGTACATGCTCTGCTTGGAGAAACTTTAATGTTTCTTCGGGGATTTTATTATCCGTAAAGACATAGTCGACTTCATTCGTCTTAAATTGCGCTACAACACCTTGTTGCAAAAATTTTGACGATTCAGTAAGAATTATAATCTTATTTGCTTGCTGGGCCATGCTCTTTAGTGCTTCTACTCGCATATGATTATTTCCAGTAAAGCCAATCTTCTCATTAAACCCATCAGTACCGACAAAAATTTTATCCACGTAGAAATTTTCAATACATTTTTTTACCATTGGACCGACAACAACTTGGGACTCCTTCTGATAATCACCGCCTAATAAGACGATTTTTACAAAGGGGGCTTTGCGGATGAAAGAAGCGATAAAAGCGGAGTTGGTAATGATCGTAACATCATATTTACGCAATGCAATTTCTTCCGCTAAGAGTGCACAAGAAGCGCCTGATTCAATAATGATTGTGTCACCACTATTCACAAGTTCGGCTGCTTTTATCGCGATTTCACGTTTTAGATTATAATTAAATGCCAGATGGTTATTGATATCGTCACTGGCAACCATGACGGCAAATCCGTGTTCGCGCTTTAATAATCCTTTTCTTTCGAGCATATCCAAATCTTTGCGGATTGTTACCTGGGATGTGTTGAGTTCATCAGAAAGTTTTGTAACTTCAATTTTTTTATTTGTATTTACAAGATCAAGTATTTTGGCATGTCTGTTTATCATTAGCATCATTCCTATATCATTAAATTTTAAATTAATTATAGCATAATGACGTTTTAAAACAAAACAAATAAGTTTCAAATGAAAATAAATCATCTTCACTTATAGTTACATTATAAAATGTCTGCGATTAAAGTCAATAAAAAGTTTCATTTGAAACCATAATTAACTTTAAATGAATAAAATGATTTCGTTGACTATAGATTGATGATATCATGAAGATAACAAAAACGTAGTAGAGGTGTCATATGGAAAATTTACAGGCGTGCATTTTCAATATACAAAAATTTAGTTTAAATGATGGACCGGGAATTCGGACAGTCGTTTTCTTCAAAGGCTGTCCCTTAACTTGTTTATGGTGTTCCAATCCTGAATCGCAAAGCGTTTCGCGGCAAGTAGCTTGGGAAGAAGAAAAATGTGTGCGATGTATGCGGTGTGTACGGATTTGCAAACAAAGTGCCATTAAATACTTTGAGGATCGAATGTTATTTGATGAAGAAAACTGTGTGGGCTGTTTTCGATGCGTAAAAGCTTGTCCGCAAGGTGCCCTTTCAGTGCAAGGAGACTTAATGACGTTAGCGGAAGTCTTAAATGAAATCATGAAAGATGTTGATTTTTATGAAGAATCTGGTGGCGGAGTAACGTTATCTGGTGGTGAAGTGCTAGGACAAACTGAGTTTGCAATTGCGCTGTTAAAAGAGTTACGAGCTAGGCGGATTCATACAGCCTGTGAGACGACGGGCTATGCAGATGAACTAACTTTTTCTAGATTTATTGAGCATATTGATTTAATACTCTTTGATCTGAAACATTATGATAACGGGAAACATCTTGAAGTAACTAATGTGTCGAATGAACCAATCTTGCATAATTTAGAAATAGCTTTAGCAAAAGGGAAGGAAGTTATGATTCGTATTCCTGTGATTCCAGGGATCAACGATACGTTAAAAGATGCACAGGGATTTTGCAATCTACTGAAAAAATTAGGTGCAAAAAACGTAAATTTACTGCCGTTTCATCAATTTGGGCAAAAAAAATATTCTTTGCTCGGCAAAGAATATCAATGTAGGGACTTAAAACAACTTCACGAAGAGGATCTTAGCCAATATCGTGATGTGTTTTTACAAAACGGGTTAGTGTGTTCTTTTTAACTACTAAAAGAAAAAACCACAATACACAGTAATAGGCGTGTGTATTGTGGTTTTTTTGTATTGCTAAGGAATTATTCTTCGACGTAGGCAGAAACGATTTCGCCATAGTAAAGTGTGTGCCAATCGTTGTCAGCATACCATTTGTCAGCAAGGGTCTGATTAAGGTTAGCAGTGCTCATTACTTGTTTGTAAACGACTTTGCATTCGAAATGCAAGCCGGCACCTTTGATTGCTGGAGTAGAAACCTTTTTGCCAGCTAGTTTTTCTAGTCCGGCAGCTTCAAATTTATCCGTATCACGACCGGATTTAGAGCCGCAAATACCAAGAGCCGCTTTCATTTCATTTACTGGGATACTTACCGTAAATTCAGGATTTTTTTCGATTAACTCAAAACTATGACGAGATTTTCTCACCATGATGGTTAGTACTGGTTTTCCCCACATAAAACCAATAGAACCCCAAGCAATTGTCATGGTGTTGTCTTTACCAGCCGCTGTTGTATTTAAGAATGCGCCTTTGCTTAAAATTTCAACTGCTTTCGTAGCGTAATCAGAGTAAGTGACTTCTTTAATCATAAAATTGATAACCTCCTAAGATGAACTTAAAAATCATTATACTCTATTTTATCAAACTGTGCATGTATTATTCTGTGCATGGTACGATGTTGGCATCTCGAACATATTATGTAATATAGATTCACGGTGGAGGTGAAAAAAATTGGAGGATTTAGATCGCGCTGAAATTGCCGAAGTAGTAAATTTCACGATTGATAAATGTATGAGTAACTGGACGATTTGGGGAGTCGTGATTATATTAGCGTTTGTCCTGCTTATGGGAAGTACGTTTTCTTTTTGGCTTGGAATGCTTGTAGGTCTCGCGATACCTTATTATATTATTCCAAATTATTTTTGTGAAGAAGGGGACGGATAAAAACGAATAGGACGATGAGAAAATTACTGCCTCATCGTCCTATTTACTTTACATAATATTAAAATATTTAATCGTTTTTGCGTTGGAATTCTGCCATGAATTCCGCTAATTTTTGGCAGCCTTCTTTTGGCATTGCGTTATAGATTGAAGCGCGAAGTCCACCCACTGAACGATGACCTTTTAACCCCCCAAGTCCTTGGGCAGTTGCTTCAGTGAGGAATTGTTTTTCTAGCTCTTCACTAGGTAATCGGAACGTTACATTCATGTAAGAACGGCTTTCTTTTTGCGCATGGCCACGATAGAAGCCATTGCTGTTATCAATTGCATCGTAAACGATAGCTGCTTTTTCTTTGTTGCGTTTTTCCATGGCAACTAGGCCGCCGCTCTCTTTAATCCAGTTGACAACTTTGCCCACGATATAGATGCTAGAAGCCGGTGGGGTATTGTATAGGGAATTATTTTTGGAGTATGTATCATATCGAAGCATTGTAGGCAATCCTTCTGGTAAATTTTCTAGCATAGATTTACGAATGACTACAAGACATACGCCAGCTGGACCAAGATTTTTTTGAACGCCAGCATAAATCATGTCGAATTTAGAGAAATCTATTGGTCTAGAAAGGATATCGGAAGACATATCAGCAATTAACGGTACGCCGTTGGTTTCAGGAATGTAGTGCCACTCTGTTCCGAAGATCGTGTTGTTGTAGCAGAGGTGAAGATAAGCGGCATTCTCGCTTAGTTTGATATCTTCTGCTTTCGGAACATAAGTGAAATTATCGACCTCACTACTTGCGGCAACGTGGGTAGCACCCATCAATTTACCTTCTTTTAGTGCTTTTTTTGCGAAAGAACCAGAAACAACATAGTTGCCAACTTTGCCTTCAGTTAAAAAATTCATCGGAATCATGTCAAATTGCATGCTTCCGCCGCCTTGGATGAATAGTACTTCATAATCATCGCCAAGTCCCATGAGCTCTTTTATCGTTGCAATTGCTTGGTTGTGTACTTCTTCATAAGGTTTTGAACGGTGACTGATTTCAAAAATGGACATACCACTGTTGTTGAAGTTTAATAATTCAGCTTGTACTTCTTTTAGTACATCAAGTGGTAATACAGCAGGGCCTGCGTTAAAATTAAAAATACGATTTTCCAAGATGGTAGCCTCCAAAATTTTATTTTATTATTTTCCAGCCATTTGTTTGCTGGATTGTTTATCATGTGATTGTGTTATATTCTAACGCTGAATTTTGCTAAACGTCAAGAGAAAAATTAAAAATGTTTTTTTGTGAAATACACTTGACGTTTGAAGATGGATAAAATATAATTTATAAGAGTAACATGACAAGTTAAGAGTTGACTTGGAAACAAGCCAATAAAAACATGATGATAGGGAATCGAGTTATTTTCGTCTTTTAGAGAGTCGGCGGTTGGTGTGAGTCGATAGAAAAGATAATTTGTTCCACCCTAGAATGGCTGATGATGAATTATGACGGGATCGCCCGATATAGCGAACTAGAGTTGGCGCAAAAGCGCACAAACTGGGTGGTACCGCGAAATATAAGTTTCGCCCCAATTTATTTTGGGGCGGAACTTTTTTTATTTGTCTGTTCAAGTATAGTTTGTGCAGAATTTTAACATTTTAAAATAAAAAGGAGAGAATCGTTGATGAAAGTTTTAATTGCTGATGGTGTATCCCAAAAAGGTATTGATATTTTAAGTAAAGAGTTTGAAGTTGTTGTTAAACCTAAGTTACCAGCCGAAGAATTGCTGGAAATCATTCCAGAGTTTGATGGTTTAATCATCCGCAGTGCGAGTAAGGTGACCAAAGAAGTTTTAGCAGTTGCTACAAACCTAAAAGTAATTGGTCGTGCTGGTGTCGGTGTCGATAATATTGATGTCCAGGCTGCAACTGATAAAGGGATTATTGTCCTCAATGCACCAGAAGGTAATACGATTGCTGCAACGGAACACACCATGGCGATGATGCTTGCAATGTCGAGAAATATTCCTGTTGCCAATGAAACAATGCAAAAAGGTGAATGGAATCGTAATAAATATGTTGGGGTAGAATTGCGAGGTAAAACACTTGGTGTTATCGGTTTAGGACGTATTGGGAGTGGTGTGGCAACACGCGCGCTTGCGTTTGATATGAATGTAATTGGTTATGATCCATATGTCAACGAAGAACGGGCGAAAAATATGGGAATCGAAGTTGTCTCCTTAGATGAAATTTATGAAAAAGCAGACTTTATTACAGTTCATATGCCGCTTAACCAACAGACAAAAGGTATGATCAATAAAGAAGTCATGGGTAAATTGAAAAAAGGTGTTCGCTTGGTTAACTGCGCACGCGGTGGCATCATTGACGAAGCGGATCTTGCTGAAGCAGTGAAAGAAGGTATTGTAGCAGGTGCTGCAATTGACGTATTCACCAGTGAACCACTTGGGACTGATCATCCATTGGTTGGTGTGAAAAACATTGTATTAACACCTCATCTGGGTGCATCAACGGTGGAAGCACAAGTTGGCGTGGCGGTTGACGTTGCCCACGGTGTTGTTGCAGCGTTAAAAGGCGAGCCTGTCTTAACGGCAGTCAACATGGCGCCAGTTTCTGCGCAAGTGATGAAGATGATCAAGCCTTATTTTACGCTTGCTGAACGAATGGGTTGTACCGCACGCTCTTTGGCTGATGGTGCAATTAGTGAAGTGCAGGTAGAATATAAAGGTGAAATTTCTGAATTAGATACGAAGATGGTAACAACTGCGGTATTAAAAGGAATTTTAAATCCAATTCTCCAAGATGTTGTAAACTACGTAAATGCACCAGGAATTGCAAAATCTCGTAGTATTAAAGTAAAAGAAATAAAAAATAAAGAATCGGAAAATTTTGCTAACCTACTTACCGTTCGCATTACAGCGAAAAAAGATCAAGTGATTACGATTCAAGGTACACTCTTTGGTGAAGAAGCGCGTATTGTAGCGATCAACGATTATAGAGTAGACGTTGATCCACATGCAAGAATTTTGATTTGCCCACATATCAATTGCCCTGGTATCATCGGTAAAGTGGGTTCGTTAATGGGCGCTGCTGGCATCAACATCTCTGGTATGCAGGTTGGTAAAACAGATGTATCTGGAACAAATATCATGGTACTCACGGTAGATAATGATATTCCAAGCAATATCTTAAATGAAGTGATTGCGATCGACGGAATCTTCGGTGCTAAATTAGTAAATTTTTACGCTATATAATATTGCTATATAATATTGCTATATAATATTATAGAAGAAAACCGTAATTTGCGTAATGAAAATGCGCGATAAAATAGGAGTTCAATCCTTTAGTTAGAAGGTTTGAACTCCTGTTCTTTTTACACAGTCAAATTGAATTTTAAAAATTTTATTGTATTTGTGGTAGAATGAATTTTAGTATGATGAAAAAACAATGAATTTATTTTTAAATAGAGGTGATTCGTGTGGATGCAAGGATTTTATTTGTAGCACCTTTTACCGATTTGGTTGAAGCGGCAGAAAAAGTTGTAAAAGAACAATTTGCTGATTCTGCTGAACACATTAAAATTGTAAAAGGTGATTTGCAAGAGTGTATTGCAATGGTAAAACAGGAAGTCGAAGATGGGGTAGAGGTTATCATCAGTCGCGGTGGTACGGCAACTTTAATCGAAAAAAATGTGAACGTTCCGATTGTGCCGATTCAAGTTACGGTCATCGATATTTTGCGTGCGATGATGAAAAATGGTAAATATCCTGAAAAAGTAGGAATTGCCGGCTTTGAAAATGTGATCTATGGTTGTGAAGATTTGGCGAAACTGCTTGGCATCACGTTTTGCGAAATTACTCTGCGAGATGAGGCGGAAGCGGCGGAAAAAATTGAAACTGCGATAAAAAATGGTGTAGAACTTATCGTAGGGGATGCGATTTCAACAAAAATTGCAACGAATCTAGGTATACCAGGTGCGTTGATTCATTCAGGGCGTGAAGCCATTTATAAAGCGATGAAAGAAGCGGAACTTATTGCGCGGATTCGTCGCGAAGAACAAGAAAAATCAGAACTGCTCCGTACGGTAATTGACCAGTCTGCCGAAGGGATCATTGCCACAGATCCGAATGCTAAAATTACAATTTTCAATCCGATGGCGGAAAAAATGTTTAAACGATCTCATTTGGAAGTGATGGGACACTCTTTGAAAAAGGTAATTCCTGAGCTATTGATTTCAAAGAAAAATATAGAAGATGATGTGCAAAAAATTGGGGATAAAACATTAACCGTAAAAGAAAGCCGGATCAAGGTCAAAGACGAAACAATTGGTAAAATTTATACTTTTCAAAATGTATCGCAATTACAGCAGTTAGAACAAAATGTGCGTAAAAAATTGCATGCGAAAGGGTTGATTGCCCGCGTGAAAATGGAGGATATCGTGGGAACATCGCCAGCTTGCACGACAATGAAGCGCAAAGCAACCAAGTACGCTTTGACGCAGTCAACGATATTAATCACTGGCGAATCTGGTACAGGCAAGGAAATGCTCGTACAGAGTATTCATAATATAAGTACGCGTTCTAATGGACCGTTTGTTGCTGTGAATTGTGCAGCATTGCCAGAAAATTTATTAGAAAGTGAATTGTTTGGTTATTCAGAAGGGGCGTTTACTGGCGCCAAGCGAGGTGGTCGGCAAGGTCTGTTTGAGCTTGCCCATGGAGGGACGATTTTTCTTGATGAAATTGGGGAAATGCCAATGTCGTTGCAATCGAGACTTCTTAGAGTACTGCAGGAAAAAGCAGTAATGCATCTAGGTGGAGATAGCGTGATTCCCGTAGATGTTAGAATTGTTGCAGCGACCAATCAAAATTTAGCCAAAATGGTGGAAGAAAAACAATTTCGCCAAGATCTTTATTATCGCTTGAATATCTTGAGAATTCATATGCCGACATTACAGGAAAGAGCAGATGATATTCCACTTTTGGCAAAAAAAATAGTAAAACAAATGCATACAGTTAATTCACAGATTACTGGTATTAGTATAGAAGCAAGAGAATATTTGAAAAAATGTGCTTGGCCGGGCAATATCAGACAACTTGCTAATACGATAGAGCGTGTGATGCTGCTCAGTGATGGACCGATGATAACAAAACAAGATATTATTGAAGCCCGCGATGAAGAAGAGCAAGAAATAGAAATAAAAGAAAACAAAGATAATGAGAATAATGGTCAAGATAATTTGGCAGAAATAGAAAAAAATACTTTGCGGCGAGTTTTAGAGGAAGAAAACTTTAATTATGGACGTGCGGCAATGCGGCTAGGAATTCATCGTACGACATTGTGGCGAAAGTTAAATTCAAAATAATTAATTTGTATCAGTTGATGCAAATTACAATAAACGTGTTGCATAACGCAACACGTTTTTATTTGAAAAAATAAAAGATTCAGTATATTTGCACAAAAACAAGTTGGCACGCTGCTTGCATTATAATTAGACAAATGGCCAAGGAGAGAAGGTGACACATCGATGATAAAGTTAGCGGTCATTGCAGATGATCTTACAGGCGCAAATGATACGGCAGTTCAATTTGCTAAAAATAATATTAGTAGTTGTGTGCAGATTGATTTTGATCAGAATAATTTATTGCGTGAAACTTCGGAAGTGATTGTTTTTGATACAGATAGCCGAGATATTGATGCAACACTTGCTCATAATAAAGTAAAAAAATTATGCAAAGCTTTACAAGAGAGTGGCGTTGCTCATGTTTATAAAAAAGTAGATTCTACCTTACGGGGAAATTTAGGGGCTGAAATTGAAGCGATTACGAACGTGTTTCAGCCAGAAATTACTGTGATTGCACCAGCCTTTCCTAGCAATAAACGAACGACGGTTGGCGGTTTTCATCTATTGGATGGAATACCGATTGAGTTAACAGAAATTGCTTATGCTCCTAAAAGCCCAGTTAAAGAATCGCGTATTATTGAGCTATTAAAAGAACAAACACCGAATAGAAAAATTGGGCTGATTAGTTTGCCGACGATTGTGAAAGGTGTAGGTGCAATCCAAGAAGCAATTAAAGAATGTGTAGAAAATGGTGAAAAATGGATTGTATTTGATAGTATCGAGAATGGACATTTAGCTGCTATCGTTGAAGCAACAAAATGTTACCAAGAAGTCTTATTCGTGGGATCAGCAGCTTTAGCGGATTGTTTACCAGCAATTTATCAATGGCAAAAAAAAGAACAGCAGAGAAGAGTAGGCACAAAAGGCTCAATTCTTGTTATTGCAGGCAGTGTCAGTAAAATAACCCAAGCTCAAGTGGGGGAAGCGTTGAAGCTGCCAAATATGTCGTTGATAAAAATGGATGTAGTTCATTTGATGAATCAGCAGGAAAACGAAATTGAGCGGTGTATCCAAGTAGCAAAAGCCTTATTACACGAAAATAAAGATGTACTGATTGCCAGTGCACTTGATGATGAGGATGTAAATATTGCCTTAGAAGCAGGCAAAAAACATGGGATGAGTGGTGAAAATGTCAGCGAGGTTATTGCTGTTTCACTAGGAAAAATTACTGAGGCGTTGGTGGTTTTTAAAATAGCGGGAATGGTGCTGACTGGTGGAGATACTGCAATTCATGTTTGTAGAGCACTGAAAGCGGAAGCAATAGAAGTGATTGCTGAAGTTGCAATTGGAATTCCACTAGGAAAATTGGTGGGTGGCGCTTGTGATGGCCTACAGGTTGTAACGAAAGCTGGAGCCTTTGGGACAGAGCAGAGTTTTGTCCAGGCAATTAAAGCGATTCGTCAAGTAAATTCATTTAAAAATAGAGGATAAGATACAGAGGCAGTTTAAAGGAGGAAAAATAGATGAAACCAATTTTAGGAATTACGATGGGCGATGCTGCAGGTGTTGGTCCTGAAATCATCGTAAAAGCATTGATGGACCCTAGCATCTATGAGATTGGCAAACCGGTCGTGTTTGGTGATAAAAAAATAATGGAACGTGCCGTGAAAATTATTGGAGCAGAATTAAAATGCAATGCGATTGATCATCCAAGTCTTGGTGGTAATGCATATGGAACGATTGACATCATTGATTTAGATAATTTACCAGCAGATTTACCTTTTGCACAGGTAGATGCAAGAGCGGGAAAAGCTGCGTTTGAATACATTGAAATGGCAGTGAATTACGCACTCAAACATGAAATTCATGCAATTGTAACTGCTCCGCTCAACAAAGAAGCGCTAAATCTTGGCGGCAATCACTACCCGGGCCATACAGAAATCTTGGGTACTTTATCAGGACAAAAAGATTATTCGATGATGCTTGTCAGTGGTGCATTAAAAGTGATTCACGTGTCGACACATGTGCCGCTTAGAAAAGCTTGTGACCTCGTCAAAAAAGAACGCGTCTTAAAAGTAATCAATTTGGCAAATGAAACAGTAAAAATGATGGGGGTAGAAAAACCAAGGATTGCCGTTGCGGGCTTAAATCCTCATTCAGGTGAGAGTGGTCTTTTTGGCAGCGAAGATGAAACTGAAATCCTGCCAGCAGTAGAAGAAGCCCAAAAAGCCGGTATGGATGTAACAGGCCCAGTGCCGCCAGATAGTGTATTTTATCGTGCGGCTATTAAAAATGAATTCGATATTGTCGTCGTTATGTATCACGATCAAGGTCATATTCCAATAAAGGTACTAGGCTTTGAAACAGGCGTAAATGTAACAGTAGGTTTACCTTGTATTCGTACTTCCGTTGACCATGGGACTGCATTCCCCGTTGCTGGACAAGGTATCGCTGATAGTAGAAGTATGACAGAATCTTTATTACTTGGTGCACAGATGGCAACTGTAAAATTTGCTGATCTTTTAAATAAATAAGATAAATTATGATAAATTGAAGGGATGATTATTTATGTTTAAACCAGAAGGTATTATTACTCCAATTCTTACTACATTAACTGAGGATGAAAAATTCAATGAAAAAGAATATCGTGTACAGATCAATCGTTTAATCAATGCGGGCGTAAGCGGTATTTTCCCTTTAGGAACAAATGGTGAATTTTACGCATTTTCAAAAGAAGAAAAAATTGAAATTATTAAAGTAGCAGTCGATGAAGTAAATGGCAGAGTTCCTGTATATGCAGGTACTGGCTGTGTTACGACAAAAGAAACCATTGAACTATCTAAAATTGCTAAAGATCTAGGTGTAGATGTTTTATCCATTATCTCCCCATATTTTGTCGGTGTTTCACAAGATGATATTTATCGTCACTATAGTGCAGTTGCCGAAGCGGTAGATCTACCAATACTTCTTTATAACATCCCAGCGAGAACTGGCAATAACATTGACTATAAAACAGTAGCAAAATTGGCGAAATATAAAAATATCATTGGGATCAAAGACAGTAGCGGGAACTTTGATAATACATTGAAATATATTGAAAATACCGATGAACGTTTAAGTGTCCTTGCAGGCAGTGATTCCTTAATTCTTTGGACTTTGATGGCAGGTGGCAGCGGTGCAATTTCCGGTTGTTCTAACGTATTCCCAGAACTTATGGTCAGCATTTATAAATTATGGTCAGAAGGAAAAATCGCTGAAGCAAATGAAGCACAAAAGAAAATTAGACCGTTCCGTAATGTAATGCAAATGGGCAATCCAAACTCCGTTGTAAAACGTGCAGTTAATTTACTTGGATATCCAGTAGGCCCAGCACGTGAGCCATCGAACTGTGCAAAACCTGAAATCGATGCAGCATTGCAAGAAGTATTCAAACTATATAAATAAATCGTAGCGTGCAATACTACCCCTTAGTTTTGTATAGAAGAGTGAAAACATAGGGTGAAATTGATAAGCAAAAATAGGAATTACCCCTATGTTTATCGCTCAAAAAATTCGATTTTTAAGTAAGGAGCGCTTTAAATGAAAAAAGTTGTTATATCTCATAGATTACATGATGATGGAATGGCTGTTTTAGAAAAAGCCAATGTAAAAATAGCAATTACGAATAATGGTGAACCAAAAGCAATGTTACCAGAATTACTGGATGCAGAAGGTCTTATTATTCGCATTGGATCAATTGATAGAGAAACGATGTTAGCTGCAAAAAATTTAAAAGTAATCGGTCGTCCTGGTGTTGGGGTTGATGATGTTGATGTAGAAGCAGCAACAGAACTTGGAATCCCTGTAGTTATCGCTCCAGGGGCAAATACTCGCTCAGTGGCAGAGCATGCATTTGCTTTCATGTTTGCAGCAGCAAAAGATATGATTCGTAGTGATAAAGAACTTCGTAAGGGCAATTTTAATATAAGAAGCAGCTATAAAGCATTTGAATTATATGGCAAAACGCTAGGTTTAGTCGGTTATGGAAATATTGGCAGCATTCTTGCAAAGATGTCAGCTAGTATTGGGATGAAAGTTGTTGTCTATGATCCATTTGTTAAACCAGAAGTAATCGAAAAAGAGGGCTATCAACATGAAACAGATCTGAATGCTGTCTTAAAAATAGCTGATGTAATTTCTCTGCATGTACCTTTAACACCAAAAACTAAGCATCTTATTGGTGCGGCTGAGATAGCTGTGATGAAATCTAATGCAATTTTAATTAACTGTTCTCGTGGTGGTATTATTGATGAAATTGCGTTAGCAAAAGCATTAGAAGATAATCAAATTCACACTGCCGCAACAGATGTATTTAGTAATGAACCAGTGACTGCAGATGAGCCATTATTCCAATACGATAATATTATTGTATCTCCACATATGGCCGGACAAACCAAAGAAGCAGCTTCTGGTGTAGCAACGATGGCAGCTGAAGGGGTTATCGCGGTAATGAACGGTGAGCGTTGGCCAAAAGTTTGCAATCCAAAAGCTTATGAACATCCACGTTGGAATAAATGATAAATCCATTGTGCTTTAAATGAAAGTTAAAATTATTTTTTAAACATATATCGAGAATATAATGTTAGAAAGAAGAGAGTGGCATGAGTAAACTATATTCGTTATTAAACATAGGGAAAATTGTAGCCGGTGCGGGCTCTATTGCACAGATAAAAGAGGTTGTAGAAAGTTTTGAAGCAAAAAATGTTGTTGTGATTACTGATCAAGGCGTTTGGCAAACAGGTTTAATTGATAAACCAAAGAAAATTCTTGAAGATGCCGGAATCAATGTTCATATTATTAACGATACACCTCCAGAACCAGCATTAGAACAAGTCAATGCCATTTTCAATGCAGCGAAAAACTTTGAATGTCAGATGATCATTGGTATTGGCGGCGGCAGCTCCATGGATACTGCAAAATTAGTATCATTATTATTAACCAATGATGTAACTTTATTTGATCTAGTCAAAGGTAAAGCACAGTTTAAACGTCGCGGAGTACCAACCCTTATGGTTCCAACTACGGCGGGAACTGGCTCAGAAGCAACACCAAATGCAATTGTATTAGTGCCAGAAGAAGAACTAAAAGTAGGAATTGTCAGTGAAAAAATGGTTTGTGATTGTGTAATCTTAGATCCAGAAATGACCGTAGGATTACCAAAACACATCACTGCCAATACAGGAATGGATGCTTTATGCCATGCAATTGAGTGTTATATTTCGAAAAAAGCAAATCCGTTCAGCGATACTTTTGCATTAAAAGCAATCAACTTAATTTCTCGCAGCATTCGTACGGCGTATAATGACGGTAAAAACTTAGCGGCTCGTGAAGATATGCTTTTAGGTGCAACTTTTGGTGGTATTTCCATTGCGACTTCTAGTACGACAGCTGTACATGCGTTGTCGTACCCGTTAGGCGGAAAATATCATATTCCACATGGTCTATCAAATGCAATCTTGCTGCCTGATGTAATGAAATTTAACTTAGATGTTTGTGAAGATAAATTTAGAGATATTGCAATTGCAATGGACCTTGATGTAACAGGTTGTACAACTAGGCAAGCAGCAGAAAAAATGATTGAAAATTTATATTCTATGATTGAAGATATGAATGTAAAATGTGATTTAAGAGAAAAAGGAATCAATGAAGATGTTCTTGATGATTTAATTGATGCTGCTGCGAAAGTAACACGGTTATTAGATAACAACCCTAAAGTGGTTACCAAAGAAGATATGCGGGCTATTTATAAAAAATTATTATAAAGCCTGTCTTACAAAATTAGAAATAATCGGGTTATCACTAGGTGACCCGATTCAGCTTGTAGACAAATATGGACAGACAGGCCGCGGGTCGGCGATAAGCACTCATCTGCGTTGTTACAGCAAGGTATTGCTAGTCGACGTACAAAAGTACGACTCCTTCGCAATCCCTTACTGTGCCTAGCATCTGAGTACTTCTCACCAACCAGCAGCCTATCTTCATACTAGTTTATAAGTGGAACGAATTTAGATATCTTCTAAATCATCGACACAAATATTTTATTTTGTCGACAGCCTGAATCGGGTTAGCATTAGGTAACCCGATTATTTCAAGAAAATAAAAGTTAGAATTATTTGATTTATGAATTTAAGCAGAAAAGTGAAAATATTCAAATTTTACTAACGAAATTATTGTTTTGCCAACAAAAGCACTTGTCTATCATCCAATTATCTTAATGCATAATAAAAAGTGGAGGTATTACCATGTTGAATGAGAAAAAAACAAATGTACGTTGGATTGTTGCCGCGTTGATGTGGACAGCAATTGCGATTAACTATATTGACCGTACAGTACTTGCTGCCTCAGCTCCTTATATGAGCAAAGATTTTAGTATCACACCAAGTGAGATGGGGATTATCATGTCAGGATTTTTTTGGTCCTATGCTTTGCTGCAAATTCCCGCAGGTATAATTGCTGATAAGCTAGGTCAGAAAATAACTTTGGGGTTTGCCGTAGCTTGGTGGTCTGTGGCTACAGCGTTGACTGGACTTGGTACAGGCTTTAAATCAATCTTAGGCTTTCGTGTAGCCCTTGGGATTGGTGAAGCTGCTGCATATCCAAGTAATGCTGGGATTGCTTCAAAATGGTTCCCAGATAAAGAGAGGGCTACAGTTGGAGGACTTTTTGACAGCGGTTCTAAATTTGGCGGAGCGGTCGCTATGCCACTGATTGTTTGGCTGATTTCTTTGTTTGGTTGGAAAATGACTTTTGTGATTATTGGTGCTTTAGGTGTTGTTTGGTCTATTGTATGGTTTATGTACTATAAGAATATTCCGGAAGAACATAAAGGTGTGAATCCTGCTGAACTGAAATATATTCGCGAAGGGCAGAGCAAAAAAGAAGGCCTTGATAATGAACAGCCAATGAAATGGTATGAACTTTTAAAGTATAGAAATATTTGGGCAATGTGTATAGGCTTTTTTATGATTAACTATACGTCTTATTTCTTTATCACTTGGCTTCCGACTTATCTAGTGAAAGAAAAGGGCATGGGCATGCTCGCGATGGGCTTTGCTGCAATGTTGCCGCTCTTAATTTCAATGGTTGTAGAAGTTGCTGCTGGTTGGGCATCTGATAAGGTGTATTCAAAAGGCTGGTTGTCCTTAACTGCAACACGTAAAGCATTTTTAGTTGGTGGTCTTTTAATGGCATCTTGTATCGGACTGGCTGCTTTTGCTGAGTCACCAATCATGGCGGTTGCGCTTCTTTGTATTGCTAAATCTGGTACAACAGTGGCAGCGTCTCAAGTATGGGCACTCCCTGGTGACGTTGCACCGAAAAATATGACTTCTGTGGTTGCTGGATTACAAAATTCAGTTTCTAATATGGGCGGGGTAGTAGGCCCGATTGTTACTGGCGCAATTTTGCAAGCGACTGGTTCATTTAATATGGCACTACTTCTTTCCTCAGGGCTTTTACTTCTTGGTATTTTAAACTATGCATTTTTACTTGGCAAAGTTAAGCATATCGAAGTAGATAAAACAGCAGCTTAAAGATAAAGGGAAGGGAAGACGAAGGGGACGGTTCTCATGTCTAACTAAATTTAGTTAGACATGAGAACCGTCCCCTTCGTCTTTCTTTGTCTTATGCAGCGATACCCATTAAATTCAAGATGATACGGACTAAGAGCATGGATACGACGGCATCGAAAAGAGGGATGAACAGAAGGAGCGGATGCCATTTTGCATTTGCGCCAGATGCAACAACGACGCGAACAAAGTGACCAACGAGTGTTCCCATCGTAATGGTTGCTGGAAACAAAATAGTAACTTGCGCAGCGTTAATTACGCCTTCAGCATAGAGGGATGCTGCGGTGGATGCACCGGCGGCCTTGGCAAAGAAAGCGGCAACAAGGGATACAACAGCTTCACCAGGTAGTCCGAAAATCGCCATAACTGGACCGAGAACAGTACCAATAATTGTCATGAGACCTGTTATTTTCAAACACATAATTAAGACATAAGCAAGAATCATTGCGGGAATAATTCTTTCTACACCGAGGTAAAAACCATTTTTAGCGCCGAAACAGAATTCTTCAATTAAGGTTCTTTTTGGTGTGAGTGCTAAAGTTTCCATGGACATTATGCTGCACCTCCCATTGAAATATTTGTCTGATTTTCTTGTGCTGTTGGCGCTTTTACTGCTTGACGGGCAAGAATAAATCTTACGACATTTGCACCTAAGATTTTTACGAATAATTCAATTGCAAGTACTGCTCCAATCGGTAGTAAAGCGATACCTAACAATGGGGCACCACAGTCGATTGTATTGGTAAGTGTTGCCGAAGCTGCATATTGATAAGATACAAAAATAGTGCGCTCATCGTCGGTTAGTTTACCACTATCATGGAGTTGTTTCGTCATGGCTGAGCCAACATCAGAACTTGTCATGCTGCTGACAAGGGCAAGTCCAGTTACGCCAGGAAGACCCATTAATGGTTTTAAAATCGGACGAATGAGTTTTTCGGCAGCGAGCAGTGCGCCTAAAGATTCAACTACGCGAATAAGACCTAAAGCAAACATAACGGTTGGAACCAACGTTAAACCAAACAAAAATCCTTCTCTTGCCCCTGTGCCACCTTTTCCGGAGAAGGGGCCTAAATCACCGAGTTTACCAAAGTTACCAATGAGTGTTTGGAAATCAAATGCACTCCAAACACCCGCACTTGCTAAAACGCCAGAAAATGAGATAGCAATAAATGCGAAGGATAGCCAGCCTCTCCAAGTTAAATTGTGTTCAATGTCTTTCATAGTAAACACTCCTCATACATCATTTTATTTATTTTAATTTAAGTACAGTCGCAATGATAAGTTTGGTTCTTTCAAATAAGGTTTCAACGATGGCAAATTCATCTTTACTATGATTGCGTCCACCCTTAACGCCCATAGCGCAAACGGTTGGGACGCCAGCTAAAACGGTATAAGCGGAATCAGAAGCACCACCGACAGCTTTCGGATATGGAATGCCAAAACCTTCTTCTGCTGAGACTTCTTTTACTACTTCAATTAGTGTGAGCGAAGCATCAGTTTTTTTCATGGCAGTCAATTCCACTTTTTTAGAGAATTTTGTTGTTGTGCCATCAAAATAAGTTTTATTTACGATTTCGTCGATTTTTTCCATTACATCTGGTAATTGCGCGGGGTCTAAAAATCTTAGATCAACTGTGATTTTGGCGTAATCAGGTGTTGCATTGGCAACTGTGCCGCCTTCAATTACCCCGACATTAAAGGTATTGCCTTTTTCAAAATCAGTTAAATTTTCGATGTCAATAATTTTGTGGGCCATTTCGAGTATTGCACTGCGTCCATTTTCAGGATCATTGCCAACATGTGCTGCTACACCAAATACTTCAAGACAAAATTGGAGCATGCCTTTGCGGGCAACAACAATACCGTCATCCATAAAGCCTGTTTCAAAATTAAAGGCTGCTATAGCGCCTTTTGATTCTTTAACGATATGTTCGCCAGCATTGGAGTTTAAATGACCGTTTTCTTCATCACCTAAGAGAACGATCTTTATTGGCTTTGTATTATAGCCAATCTCTTTTAAGGCCTTTAAGGCATAGAGGAGGATGATGATGCCGCCCTTCATATCAAGTACGCCAGGCCCATAAGCCTTATCGTCTTTTATCGTAAAAGGACGCTGGGCAGCGACGCCATCGGCAAAAACAGTATCCATATGACCAGTAAAAATAATGCAAGGTTCATGTTCTGTGTCGCCATATTCAGCAATTAACATATTGCCTGCTTTCTCAAATTCGATAAAACGTGTTTTGCAGCCAATTTCTTTTAAGATGGCTTCAATTTTTTTACCGACAAGATCCACACCAGCTTTATTGAGAGCACCGCATTCTGCATTAACAAGTTCTTTCCATAAACGGATCATTTCATCTTTGTTTGTATCAACGAAATTAAATGCTTTTTGCTTATCATAGGCTATCAAGTTCATCATCACACTTTCTTTTTGATTTTCATCGTGAAATAAAAAAAGACGCTATGATATCTTATATTTTAAGATACAATAGCGTCTTTGCTTTTTATACATATGAGGTTTTCGTATAAAACTTTTTCAATTTATGCGTGTTACTGTGCACAAATGAATTTGATTTATGGACACATGATATATGATAAATTTTATAGTGTCAATATGAAAACAATGATGTACATTGTATACTTTCGAAATTTATCAAAGTAAACATTAATACAATTGAATACTGTATACTTTCGAAAATCGTCTGTAATTTTTAAAAAAGGTATAGTATATTAAACAGCATGAAAATAAATTATTTTAAGCAAACAGAAAAATTAGGAAGAATGACAATTCCCGTTAAAATCAGTAACCAATTGCGTCAATTGATCTTATCTGGTGAATTTGCTGGTGGAACTCCGTTAAAACAAGAAGTATTAGCAGTGCAGTTCAATGTAAGTATGAGTGCATTGCGTGAAGCGTTAAAAACATTAGAATCAGAAGGTCTGGTTAAATTTTATCCGAATCGAGGTGCAGTTGTAACCGAGTTATCAGCAGAGGAAGCACAAGAGATTTTTGAAATTCGTATCTTATTGGAACTTGGTGCTTTAGAGTTTTCTATACCACAGCTTACTACGGAAGCTCTGGAAAAAGCTGAACAAGTTTTAGATGCATTAGAGAAAGAAGAAGAATCCAATCGTTGGAGCGAACTCAATTGTTTGTTTCATGAATACCTTTATGAAGCTTCAGGGAAAACAAAGTTACTAGATATGATTCGTGTCTTGCATAACAATGTAGAACGTTATATGCGACTTTACTTAGAAGGGATGCACTATCAAAATCAGTCGCAGAAAGAACATCGTGACCTTTTGGAAGCGTGTCAGCAAAAAGATATAAAAAAAGCAAAGAAAATATTGAAACTGCATATGGAATCTGCGAGTAAAACCTTAAATCAATATTTGCTAAATTACGAAAAAGAAAAATGAAAGGATGAACAGTATCATGAGCGACAGAATTGAAGAATTTAAAGATATCTATGTAAATTCCAAACCATCCATTAGTGTACAAAGAGCAATTACATTTACTGAATCACACAGAAAAACTGAGGGTGAAGCAGTCATTATCAGAAGAGCGAAAGCTTTTTGCGAAGTTTGCCAGACGATTCCGGTTACTATTTTTGATCAAGAGTTGATTGTCGGGTCTATTGGTGAATTTAGAAGAAATGGAATAGTATGTCCAGAGTATTCTTGGCAATGGGTTGAGAAAGAGATGGATACATTTGAAAGCCGCACCCAAGATCCTTATGTGATTGATGAAGCTGCGAAAGAAGCCTTAAGAAAAAATGTGTTTCCGTATTGGAAGGGAAAATCGCTCGAGGAAACTTTTCTTTCGCGTTTAGATAAAAAAACGGCGAAACTTTTAATTGATACAGGAATTATCGATAACGATTCTAAATGGCGCAGCGCTGTTGGGGAAGTCACTGCCGATTATCAAGATGTAATTTTCAAAAAGGGCTTTAGTGGCTTGCGTAAAGATGCAAGCGCAAAATTAGTAGAGTTAGAGCCGACCTCGGCAGAAAATATTGAAAAAATCGAATTCTATCAAAGTGCAGTTTTGGTATGCGAAGGCATTGTTTGTTTAGCCAAGAGGTATGCAAAAAAAGCGGCAGACCTTGCAGAAATAGAAGAAAATGCGGCGAGAAAAGCTGAATTGTTAGCAATCGCCGAAATTTGTGAAAATGTACCGAAAAAACCGCCGACTACTTTTGTCGAAGCGATACAAACCGTTTGGTTTACACAAATTGGTTCCATCCTTTCGGAAAATTCTTTGGCGCTCAATTTAGGTCGCTTTGATCAATATATGTATCCATATTATGAAGCCGATTTGAAAGCTGGAAAAATCACAGCCGAAAAAGCGCAAGAATTAATTGAAGCACTTTGGATAAAACTATCAGAATGGGTGTGGGCAATCTCTAGTAATACGGCGAAATTTTTTGCTGGCTACAATTCGTTCCAGAACTTAACCGTTGGTGGTAGACGTCGTGATGGACGTGACGGAACCAATGCAATCTCCTATATGTGTTTAAAAGCAAGTGAAAACGTAAAAACGCATCAACCCGGACTCAGTGTGCGTATCCATCCCGATTGCCCACCAGAATTTTTGATGGCAGTTTGTAAACTAATCAGCGTAGGCACAGGGTTTCCAGCGGTACATAACGATCGGGTAGGCTCGGAGATGCTTATGGCAGCAGGGCTTTCACCAGAAGATGCCCGTGATTGGAGCAACTGCGGTTGTGTTGTACCTCATTTTAGAAAAATTGGTGAATGGACGTCTGCGGTAAATATCAATTTGGCAGCGGCAATTGAATATACCTTAAATCAAGGCAAAGGAAATATCACAGGTCAGGTAATGGGCTTAGAAACAGAATTAGAGAGTCTCAAGAGTTATGAAGATGTAAAAACCGCGTTTTTCGCTCAACTCGCAAACTTGATTAAACATTCTGTCATCGGCAGTGTTACCGCACAGCAAATTCATGCGGAAATGGTACCGCGTCCATATTTATCAATGCTCGTCGATGGGTGTATGGAAAAAGGTAAAGATTTGAGCCGTGGTGGGGCAAAATATAACCTTGGCCCAGTGCTTACGGGAATTGGGGTAGCTGATGCAGCCAATTCATTGACGATGATTAAAAAATTAGTATTTGAAGAAAAGAAATATACGTTAGGCGAGATTCGTGCGGCAATGAAAGCGGATTGGGTTGGCTGGGAAGCAATGCGCCAAGCGGCAATTGCATGTCCGAAGTATGGCAATGACGATGATTATGTAGATATGATTGCAATTGAAATTACGGATTTCTACCATAAAGAAATTATCGCTTATAAAGATTTCTTTGGCTCACCATTCAATTCAGCTTTTATGGGAATCTCCAATTATATTCCTGCCGGCGCTGTTATTGGGGCAACTCCGGATGGTAGAAAAGCTGGTTCACCATTGACTGAAGGTGTTTCTCCACATGCTGGTACCGATTTAACTAGCCCGACAGCAGCGATGCGTTCCGCAGCAAAAATCAATCATGATATTCATAGTGGCGGGACACTCCTCAATATTAAATTTTCTCCAGAACTTTTAAAATCAGAACGTAATCTTAGAAATCTTGCTTCGATGATCAGAGCCTATTTTGCTCTAGGAGCATTTCATGTGCAGTTCAATGTAATTTCAACGGAGCTTTTACGCAAAGCACAAGCAGAACCAGAAAGCTATAAAGATTTATTAGTACGGGTGGCTGGCTACAGCACGCAATTTGTCAACTTGTCGCGTGATGCGCAAGAAGCAATTATTGAGCGTACCACGTATGAAAACCTTTAATATTTTTCAGCTGCAACGTTGGTCAATTCATGATGGTGATGGTATTCGGAGTACCGTGTTTTTTAAAGGCTGTCCACTACGCTGTAAATGGTGTGCAAATCCTGAATCTTGGTATCAGAAGCTAGAAATTATGGTGTATCAAAAAAAATGCACGAATTGTAAGCGTTGTTTGGCTGTATGTGCGCATGGTGCAATCACGCAAAGTGCATCTGGCAAACTACAGTTTGACCGTGATAAGTGCGCATATTGCCAGAAATGTATAGCGGTATGTGTGCCTAGGGCAAGAAAGCAGATTGGCGAAACTGTTACCCTCGAAGGTGTTATGCAAATGATTCGCAAAGATTGCATTTTCTATCAAGAGTCTGGCGGTGGAGTGACCTTCTCTGGCGGTGAACCTTTTATGCAGAGCAGTTATTTACGCCAATTGGTTTTGCAGTGTCAAGCAATGGGCATAGATACAGCCGTTGAAACAAGTGCTTATTTTGACTTTGCAGAAAATCAAGATATTATAGCTAATTTAGATGCGATGTTTATTGATATTAAGCACATGGATGATGAGATCCACCACGCATATACGGGGGTTCATAATCAAAAAATTTTAGAAAATATCATAAAGATTTCTAAGATTCATCAAAATATTACCATCCGTGTACCTTTGATTGCAGAAGTAAATGCAAGCGAAAAAAATATTCGGGCGATGTGCGAGTTTCTAAAAAACGAAACCACCATTAAGCAAATTGAATTATTGCCATACCATATGTTAGGAGAGCATAAGATGGAAGCGCTTGGTATTGTTGTAAAAGAGTATACGACACCAACTGAAGAAGAAATAAAAAATCTAGAACAAATGATTGAAGCGTATGATTTGTCTGTAGTTAAATTTTGATTATATATAACGTACTAAATCATTTGATATTATTTATTAGTCTGCCAGAAAGGGGCCATAGCGGGTATCTTTCTGACGATTGCCACATTATAGGTAATAGGAGTGGAAGAATATAAATGAAAATATTAGTACAAATCGGTATCGTCTTTTTGTTGGCAGCTTGCGCGGATGTACTTTCACGCCTTTTGCCGATTGCTATTCCTGTGAGTGTGGTTGGGATTATCCTTTTAATGAGTTGTTTGATGTTAAAGATTATCAAAACAACTTACATTGAAGATATTGCGAATTTTTTTATGCACAACATGGGATTCTTTTTTATCGCCGCAGGCGTATCGATTATTGGTAAATATGATTTGATTAAAAATATTTTGTTTCAGTATTCTATCGTAATGCTGATTTCAACATTGTTAACTTTTGCGACGACTGGAATTGCTGTGAAATTAGTGTTACACTTACAAAATAAGATAAGGAAGAATAATTAACGTGGAACTTATCAGTGACAGTCCAATGTTACCCATGGCAATTCTGGGTATTTGTATTTTGGCATATCAAATAGGAATTTATATTTATCAAAAGACGAACGTGCAACTATTAAATCCATTATTTGTTGCCATCGTATTGATTGTTTGTGGCATGCAGATATTTAATATTTCTTTAGACACCTTCAATAAGGGTGGTGTGGTGATTAATATTCTACTATGTCCAGCTACGATTATGTTTGCATTGCCAATGTATAAAGAGCGGCAGACCATTCGAAATAATATTGTTCCCATTATTGTTGGTACGGTTGTTGGCTCAACCACGAGTATGTATAGCATTTACATGCTGTGTTCGGTAATGGGGATTGACAAGCAAATCGCCTTATCGATGGCACCCAAAACGACAACAGCGGCAATTGCAATCGATATTTCTACAATTTTAGGAGGAATTCCGGCTCTTACTGTTGCCTCCGTGATTTGTACAGGCATCTTAGGGACGATGTTGATTCCCTTTGCTTTAAAGTTATTTAAAATCAACCAAAGTGTCGCCGTAGGCATTGCAATTGGGACATCAAGTCACGCTTTAGGTAGTGCTAAGGCTATTGAATTTGGTGAAATGGAAGGCGCTTTGGCAGGAATTGCTGTTGTTATCACTGGTTTAGTTTCTGTTATGATAGCCTTGTTCGTAACCATGTTTGTATAGAAAACGGAGGAGATTAGTATTATTATAACAGCATTTATGTTTTTTCTACTTGGCAGCGTGGTAGGCGCTTTTGGAACATTGGTAGGTGTCGGAGGCGGATTGATCTTAATCCCGGTATTTTTATGGGGCTTTGAGTATTCAGCCGCACAAACAATAGGGACCTCTTTGTTTATTGTTTTATTCAATGCAATATCTGGAACTTGGGCTTATATTAAGCAAAAAAAAGTGTTTTATCACGCGGCAATTCGGTTTGGTTTAGCGACTATTCCTGGAGCTTTTTTGGGGAGTTATGTCGCACACTATTTTACAGGGGCAACATTTAGTCTGGCTTTTGGTCTTTTTTTAGTGTTTATGTCGGTGATGATGTATTCTAAATCTTCAAAGCAAGAAAAGCAGCAGCCATTTGATCAAAAGGTGTTTCAGTATAATAGTACTTTAGGAATTATAAGTAGTGTTGGCGTTGGTTTTATTTCTAGTGTTTTAGGTATTGGGGGTGGGATTATCCACGTGCCAATGATGATTTATGCTCTTGGCTTTCCTACGCATGTTGCAACGGCAACGTCTACTTGTGTACTTGCGCTATCTAGCTTTGTTGGGGTTATTTCGCATTTTATTTTGGGGCATGTATTATGGCTTCCAGGAATTTGTGTTGGCATTGGCGCAATCGTTGGTGCACAGATTGGGGCAAAAATTGCAACCAAAACCAAGCCACGGGCAATTATCATTTTATTATCAATTGTGGTGTTTTTCCTAGGGGTGAGATTTATCATGTCAGGAATGTCAGTTTAAAAGTTTCATTGATCTATAAAAAAATTTCTATGTAAGGTGTTTTTATTATAAAAATAGTTCACTTGGATTTTAGGACATTAGAATTAAATTTCTAGTGTCTTTTTATTTTTTTATCATGAGAAGTGTTGTTTATAGTATCATAAAAATTATATATTTTGTGTAGTGTTGTGTTAGTATGCTCAACTTCTTATGAGTTATAGGCGTTTAGTGTAGTGGCACGCTTCTTGCAATAATAGTAGTCAAGATTAATTTTAAGAATAATAAAATAAATCGGAATATTATGGCAAGGGGTTGAGTCGATGAAGAAAAAAATTTTGATTGGTTCAAGAGCAAGATCAAGAGCACCAGAAGCAATGAAGATTTTAGAAGAACAAGGATATGAATTGATATTAAATCCTTATGATCGAACATTAACAGAAACTGAATTAATCGACATGATTCAAGGTGTTGATGGGATGATTGCAGGTAGTGATAAAGTAACTGCGGCGGTTCTAGCAGCTGGGGCGCCAACTTTAAAAATTGTGGCAAAGCAAGGCGTTGGCTATAATACAATTGATGTTGCTGCAGCAAAAGAACAAAAGATTGACGTCACCATTACTCCAGGCGCAAATAGCAAATCAGTTGCAGATTTGGCAATGGGTCTCATGTTATCGATAGCAAGAAATATTCCGGCAATGGATAGAAAAATTAGAGAAAAAAGCTGGTATCGTCATACTGGTGTTGAATTAGCAGGTAAAGTTCTTGGTATCGTGGGAATGGGGAATATCGGTGGTGAAGTTGCCAAGAGAGCTTTTGCATTTGGTATGAAGATTTTGGCATACGATGTTTATCCTCGTCAAGATTTTATTGATCAGTATGGTGTAACTTATGTTAGTTTAGATGAGATTTTTACAAAATCAGATTTTGTATCTTTACATGCACCTGCGATAAAAGATACCATTGGTATGGTAAATATAGATAGATTGCGTAGCATGAAAAAGACAGCATTTATTGTCAACACAGCACGTGGCGAGCTTATTGTAGAAGATGACTTATATGAAGCGCTTAGTACAGGGGTGATTGCGGGCGCTGCATTGGACGTATATCAGACTGAACCACTAGTGGATTCAAAATTGGTTGATCTCCCTAATATTGTATTAACAGCACATTCTGGTGCCTATACAAAGGAAGCAATTGTGAATGCTGGTGTAATAGCAGCTGAGGAAATTGTAAGGGTATTGTCGGGGGAAAAGGCAAGATATTCTGTAATAAAATAAAATTTGAGTATAAAATGCTAAGGAGAGATTTATTATGTGGAAAAAAGTAGAAAACCTAAAAGCGATTTATGAATGTGGAATGATTGCAATTATTCGTTCTGACGATGCAGAAGATGCGTATAAAATTGCTGAAGCAGCGATTGCTGGTGGGGCAAGAGCTTTGGAAATTCCTTTTGCGGTTCCAGATGTATTAAATATCATTAAAAAATTAACCAATAAATATAGTAGTCAAGGGATTGTGATTGGGGTCGGTACAGTTTTAGATGCTGAAAATGCTAGCGCGGCGCTTATAGCTGGAGCAGAAATGTTGGTAAGTTCAAGTTTTAGTGCAGATATGATTCGTATGGCAAATCGTTATCAGGCCATTACTGTATCGGGGGCGATGTCGCCTACAGAAATTTCAGATTCCCTGGCTGCAGGTGCTGACATCATCAAATTATTTCCAGCAGAGTTTTATGGACATAAATATGTAAAAACCTTACGAGCTCCAATGCCAACTGCACCAATTGTTCCTTTTGGTGGTGTGACACCGGAAAACGTTGGTGAATGGTTAGAAGCCGGATGTGTCGCTGTTGGTGTTGGCAGTTATATTTCAAAAGCACATAAGAAAGATGGAGATTATGGCAAAGTAACACAAGCAACGAAAGAATTTTTAGAGGCGATTGTTAAAGCTCGTCAATAGCTGAGAGGTGCGTTAGGAGGAAAACTGTATGCCAGAAGAAGAGAATACTGTTCCTGGAATTCTTGTGATAACACATGGGAGTTTTGGCGAAGAGATAATCAAAAGTGCTGAGATGATTATCGGTGCGCAGGAAAATGTTAAGGCTTTGTCATTGATGCCAGGAATGGATCCAGCTGATTTTATTGTCGAAGTGCAAGCTGTTTTGAACACAATGCCAGAAGGGTCATTGGTCATGAGTGATTTGTTTGGGGGTACACCATCTAATGTTTCGGCAGCGGTAGCAAGTCAATATAAGGTTATAGCAGTTGCTGGATTAAATTTATGTATGCTTATTGAAGCACTCTCTTTACGATTTAGTATGCGTGGTGAAGAATTAGCTGAAGCAGTAATACAAGCTGGGCAATCAGGCTGTAAAAATGTTTTAAAAGAACTGCGTGCGATAGAAGATTTATCAATATAGAAGATAGAAAGGGTGCATAACAATGGCAGAGATCTCTTTAATTAGAGTAGATTTTCGTTTAATTCATGGTCAAGTAGTAGCAAAATGGCTAAAAGATACACAAGCAACAAAAATTATTATTGTAAATGATAATTTAGCTAAAGACCCTGTAATGAGTAATATTTATCGGATGGCGACGCCCCCTGGTGTAAAATGCAGTATCGTTAGCATTGAGCGTTTTATTGCAGCTTGGAATAAGAATCAATTGGGTGAAGGCAATGCGATGATCTTGTTCAAAGATATTTCGACAACGCATGCAACTTGGGAAAAAGGATTCCCCATTGAAGAATTGCAAATCGGTGGGTTAGGCGCAGGTCCAGGACGTAAAGCCGTTTATCAAAACATGACATTAAACGAAGAAGATAATAATTTAATGAAGAAAATGGCAGATCAGGTAAAAATATTCTTTCAAGCAACGCCAGAAGATAAAAAAATGAACTTTAGTGCAATCAGCGTAACTTTTTAAGTTTAAGACGGTCAATTCTTTCATGGTGATGGATCACCAGCTTGCACATAGATTTTGTAATTATATTGAGGAGGAGATACTTATGATCGAGGCAATTATGATTGGTATATTAGGTTGGCTGCAAAGTTCCTCAAATCCATTAGGATGGTGGCTCATTCGTGAACCGATTATGGCAGGTTTTTGGGTAGGTTTAATTTATGGAAAGCCAGTCGAAGGAATGATCATTGGGGCAGCAATTAATGTGGCTTTTTTAGGTTGGAATAGTACGGGCGGGGCAAATCCATCGGATTTGTATTCAGCTGGACTCCTAGGAACTGCTGTTGCAATTCAAAGCAATATTAGTACAGAGCAAGCCGTGGTAATGGCTGTGTCTATAGGAGTTATTGGCAATTATGCATGGATTTTGTTCATGTCGATCAATTCGGCAATTCCGTCGCTACAGGATAAATGCGCGGAAAACGGGGATATAAAGAAATTGATGTTTTTGCAGGCAGTGCCTTCGCAATTTGTTGTTGTTTTAGTAAGAGGTATTCCAGCTTTTTTAGCAGCTTATTATGGACCTCCAGTTATTGAAGGGCTTCTTGCAGCAGTGCCTGCTTGGGGCGTTGCTGGATTCAATACAGTAGGTAAAGTTTTACCAGCAGTTGGTATTGCAATGTTATTAAAATACATGGCGCGTAAAGATTTACTTGTGTTTTTTGGTGTAGGTTTTGCCATTAGCGCTTATACAGGAATGAATAATTTATTATTTGCAGCATTTTTAGGTGCAGCTATGGGGTATGTTTATATTTCTTTGCAACCAGCTACAGAAAAAGTATCGGCAGCGGTAGAGGATGAGGAGGATGAAATATAATGGCAAATAATAAAATAACCGAAGTAGGACTATCCAAAATGGATATTGAATTTGCAATCTTCCGTTGGTGGATCATGAGCCATCTATCTTATAATTATCAAAGAATGCAGGCCGGTGGATTCGCATCTATGATGGGACCAATTTTGAGGAAATTATATCCAAACAATCATGAAGCAGTGGTTGCTGGGTTAAAACGTCACATGATGTTTTTTAATACAGAACCGCGATGGGGTGCAGTAATACATGGAATTGTCATTGCTCTGGAAGAACAGAAGGCAAAAGGTGGCGATATCGACGAATCTACGATTATTGATTTAAAATCGTCTTTGATGGGACCTCTTGCTGGTATCGGTGATACTATTTCCGGTGCGTTATATAAACCAGTTGTTCTTGGAATCTGCTTAGGTTGGGCAGCTGCTGGCAGCATTATGGGGCCACTTGTATTTGCTTGTGCAATGCTTGGTTATGATTATACGATTACAAGACTCAGCATTAAAAAAGGATATAAATTAGGCACTTCAGCAGTAACTACAATTTTAGAAGGTGGATTATTCAAAAAACTAACCACTTTCTTTTCTATCATGGGCTTGTTTGTGCTAGGGATTATGGTATGCAAATTTATCACGGTAGATTTTGCATGGGTACCTGTTTTGGGCGGTAAAGAAATTGTAATCAAGGATATGATGGACAAAATCGTGCCGAAAGCACTACCGCTAGCAATCACAATCGTAAGTTGGCAGGCGATTATGCGCGGGTATCGTGTTGTAAATGTACTTTTAGCGTTGTTTGTTTTTGCATTAGCAGGTGGAGCATTAGGGCTTATTAAATAAATGGAGACTAGAGTTCAGACAGTGATTTAACGCCGCCTGAACTCTAGTCGAAATTATCCAGGGACTTAGTCGTTCTTTACTCATCACTTGCTAAAACGCGAGAGTATTAGAGCGGGTTAGTCATCGGATAAAATATAAATGATGTGGGCTAGTAATAATCAATTGTTTTTGAATATTACTAGCCCGCTGTATAATGGTATATTTTCAAACTGTAGTTCTCTGAGAAATTTAGAAAGAAGGCTATTGCTGTGAATGACATGGTATTTTCTAAAGAAGAATTAGAAAATTTTATTACCAGCTCGTTTTGTAAAATTGGTGTGCCAATAGCTGATAGTCATAAAGTTGCCGATAATTTATTAAAAGCGGAACTATGGGGCATTTCTACTCATGGTGTTAGTCGATTGTCGAGATATCTTATGAGGATCAAGAATAATACAATAAATCCAATGCCTAAAATTGAGATAAAAAATCCATGGCCAGCACTGCTCGTGGTAGATGGTGATAATGGACTTGGTGCGGTAGTGATGAGCCGAGCAATAGAAGAAGCTATCCAAGTAGCTGAGAAATTTGGTATTTGTGCGGTTGGGGTAAAAAATAGCAATCATTTTGGTGCGGCTGGATTTTATTGTGATATTGCGGCACAAAAAAACTACATTAGCATTGGATTGACAAACTCGTTAGCGGCACTTGCACCTTGGGGTGGTAAAAAACCTTATTTAGGGACGAATCCAATTGCTTTTGGTTTTCCCAGAAAGGATAAAGATCCAATCATTATAGATTTTGCAACCAGCATTATCGCTCGCGGTAAGATTATTTCCGCTGCGCGAAAGGGGCTAACGATACCAGAAGGCTGGGCTATGGATGAAAAAGGACGACCAACAACAGATCCGAAGGAAGCTTTATTAGGTATGATTTTACCAATGGCAGGACCTAAAGGATATGGGCTGTCTATGGCGGTTGATGTTCTTAGTGGTGTACTTACAAATGCTGCATTTGGAACAGAAGTTGCGGCCTATGCGAATGGACAAAAGCAAGCTAATGTTGGACATTTGTTTATTCTAATAAAAGCAGATGCATTTCTATCCCTAGAATCCTATTATGCGCGCGTAGAAAGGCTTTGTGAGGGGATTAAAAATACAGAAAAAGCAGAAGGCGTAAATGAAATATACTTACCTGGTGAACGGGAACAGCGATTAGCGAAAGAATATACACAAAATGGTATTTTGCTTTCGGAAGAATTAATACAAGAGCTAGAGATGATAGCAGAAGAATATGACATAAGTTTACATGATAAATAAAATATTGGTAATAGACATGCCTTGGCAGGATTAAGAACTACGATGTTAAATTATAAAGAAAATAGAAGTTTTGCGTCGAAAGAAAATTAAGGAGTACAGGTAATGGCTAGAATTGATAGGGTAATGGAGTACGTAGAGTACTGCACGGACGAAATGGCTAAAAAGGGTGTGAATGCAGCTACAGTAGCATTGGAACTTGATATTCATCGTAGTGATGCATCAGCAGATCTTAATAAATTATATAAATTAGGACGCATAAAAAAAATGGGTACTAGGCCGGTATTGTACTATGCGGTCAGTAAAAGTGCTCAAAAGATGAAGCTTGATAGTAAGGTAGAAATACATTTTAATGAGAAAAGTCGGAATTTAAAGAAAACTTTAGCTAAAGAAGAACCAATGGCTTTCGCTGAGATTGTTGGCAGTGAAGGTAGTATAAAAGCGCAAATTGAACTGGCAAAAGCGGCAATTGTATACCCGCCCAACGGATTACATACGTTGATTTGTGGTGAAAGTGGTGTTGGTAAAAATTTATTAGCAGAAGCGATGTGGCATTATGCGAAAGAAATGTGGACGAGTGTAGAGCAACATGGAAAAACGGTACCATTTGTCACCTTTTGTTGTGCTGATTATGCGGATAATGCCCAGCTTTTACTGGCGCAGTTATTTGGTTATGTAAAAGGTGCATTTACAGGTGCCAATGAAGATCATGAAGGTGTGGTAGATCGCGCAAAAGGTGGAATTTTATTTTTAGATGAAATTCATCGTCTGCCTTCTACGGGACAAGAGCTGCTATTTATGCTGGTTGACAAGGGAATCTACCGACGCCTAGGAGAAACACGCGAAGAACGAAAAGCTCAATTGATGATTATTGGTGCTACTTCAGAAGATATTTCAAGTTCACTTTTGATGACCTTTCGTAGAAGGATTCCTGTACAAATTACTTTGCCCCGAATTAGTGAACGTCCTGTCAGTGAAAGAATTCATCTGATTATTCATTTTGTACGCCAAGAAGCAATCCGTCTAGGAATTCCTATTTTAGTTTCAGGTCAAGCCTTAGAAACGTTTACACATTATAACTGTCCAGCTAATATTGGGGAATTGCGTAATGACTTGCAATTATGTTGTGCAAAAAGCTACCTATCTTGCTTGGCAACTTCTCATGATAAGCTAATTGTAGATGTTGAAACAATCCCGCAACGTGTTTTCTCTATGGTGAGGAATCAAACAGTACTTGATGGTTCGATTAATAAACTGTTTAAAGAAGGAATTTTTATTGAGCCGAATGGGCAGTTGATTATGCATGGGGTGGTCAATGATTACGATTTGCATAGCGATTTATATGGCTATGTAGATAAAAAAATTAGCAGTTATCGTAAAATGAATATGTCTGATGAAGCAGTTGAATTACAAGTTAGTAAAGATTTAGAAAAATATTTTGGTTCAGTAGCGCAATCTTTATCAAAGGCAGATGCGGCTGATATGCCAGTTAGTATTATAGACCAAAGTATATGGGAAACAGCGAATGATTTATTAAATGATGCTGCAAGTAAGCTTAAACGAAAATACGGCAGAAAAACATTAGTTGCATTGGCACTCCATTTACAACAATTTAAAGAACGTGTTGTCTCAGGGCGGGTTATCTATAATCCGAATCTAAAAATGATTAAAACAGAGCATGAAACAGATTTCCAAGTTGTCTTAGATAATATAGAGTTATTATCTAGCCGTCTTGAAATTAACATATCTCCAGATGAGTTAGGTTTTATTGCGATGTTTTTAATTCATGGCTGCGATGATTTGCTGAAGCCAAGAATTGGTATGGTAATTGCAGCACATGGGCGAGGTACAGCGCAAAGTATGGCAGAGGTTGCGAATAATTTACTGGGGACTGATCATGTAAAAGCTTATGATATTCCATTAAATAGAAGTAATGCGCAAACAGTGAAAGAATTGCAAGAGGTTATTTTAAAGAATAATCAAGGCAGTGGCGTCATTTTACTTGTGGATATGGGATTTTTGGTCACGATGGAAAATATGCTGGTCAAAGAAACGAATGTACCAATCAGAGTTATTCCAAATGTGACGACAGCATTGGTATTGGAAACAGGCAGACGAGTTCTAACAACAGATGAAAACTTGGAGCAAGCAGTGTCTAATATTTATCATGCTTATGATGATTATATGATGACATTACGTCAACGCAGGCATCATACAAATCGTATTGTGGAAACAAAAGGCTCTGTTTTGGTTACCTGTGCGAGTGGTGAAGGTGTTGCAACCAAAATCAAAGAAATTTTATTGAGCAATGTCCCAATGATGAAAGGAATGCATTTTATTACTGCTGGAGCCATGAGTGATGTGGAAGAAATCAAGAAAAAGTTAGGCAATGAATTACAATTAATTGTTGGTAGTATTGATCCGAAGATAGAAGCGGTTCCCTTCGTTCATGTGAGTGAGTTATTTTCAACAGAAGGATTAAAACGGATTGAAACCTTATTAAGTGCAGAGTCATTTGATAGTGAATTGTCAAATAAGCAAGAAATAGCTGTGCAAGATGTCTATGAATTATTAGCGGGACAACTAAGTAAATTTGTAAAGAGTTTATCAGTGAAACAGGTAAGTCTCTGCTGTAAAAATCTTGTCGAAAAAATATCACAAGGTTTTTTTGATGGAATGATAACACAAGATGCTACGATTCGTATTTATCTACATGCAGCATGTATGTTCGATAGAATTCATGGAAATCAAGCATTGCAAACACCAGATTGGAGTGAGCAAATACAAATTGAACGGCAAAATGAATTCTTGTATTTGAAAAAGATTGTACAAGATGAAGGTGTTAAATTGTTGCTCGAAGTATCAGATGCTGAAATCTGTTATTTTTTAAGCAGTTTACCAGCAAAAATTAATGTAGTAGAAGATGAATTGTAACTTTATTGAATGAGGTCGATAAAAATGAAGATTGATTGTTGTGTATTTGATCTTGATGGTACTTTGCTTAATTCTAGTAAAGAAGTAAGCAAAGCCAATTTGCAAGCGCTGCGAAAACTAAAAAAGAATGGTGTAAAAATTGTGCTAGCAACAGGGCGTAATGATGTTTATGTCAAAGGATTGGCGATGAAAATTGGGATAACTGAGCCCATTATTGCTTGTAATGGAGCGCTGGTTCGCAGTCCAATTACCAATGAAGTTTTATATCATAAATTTCTACCAGAAGCATTTGTACAAGAGGTTGCCAGTTATTGTTTCTCCAATGCATATGATTTTACTGCGAGTGTTTATGATGGCATGTTTTGTTCAGCAAATAGTAAACGTGTGAATGTTTTTCATGAGTATAATATGGCGATGCCGCCAGAATTTAAAATACCAATTCATATGATGGAAACAGTCGCAGAATTGCCACTTAATCAAATATTGAAAATGTTTGTTTGGCAACTTTCAGATAAGCAAGTTATTAAAATTAAACAACGATATAATGTAGATGAGAAAATCACCTTTATTTCATCAGAAAAGGGTGGATTGGACATCACGGTTAAAGACGCAAGTAAGGGAATTGCGCTAAGTGTAATTGCTGACAAATATCATCTTGATCTCGATAGAGTCGCAGTATTTGGTGACCACCATAATGATATTAGCATGATGGAACGGGCGGGCTATTCCTTTGCTATGGAAAATGCCGAACCAGAAGTAAAACAAGCAGCAAAGTATATAACTAAATCAAATGATGAAGATGGCGTTGCATATGCGATTGAAAAGTATTTCTTTTCAGTGTAATAGAAAAATACATAATAAAATTAATGATGAATTTATAGTAAATCAAGAGAAAAAAGCAAGTACTGAGTTAGCATTTTCAACTAAATTTATTCCAGCCTTATTGTAAAATATAATCAAACAATGCAGGAATTTTCTGAATAATTACGAATAATAAAACCAACCAGAAGTATAAAAGTATACTCGGTTGGGTCTATTATTTTAATGTAGAGGGAATGAAAAATGAAACAAAAAGAAACGGGGAAAATCTATTTTTTTGATTTTACTAAAACAATAGGTGTAGAAGTCGTTTCTGGTAATAATATGCAACACGATTTTTCAAAGCATGCACATCGAAATATATGTTTAGGTATTGTTAAAGAGGGTAAACGTAGTTTGATATGTCAGGACAGTCAATATCAAATTGTACGTGGCAATATATTTGTTATTCCTCCGAAGACTTCCCATTCATTTAGCTCTAGTGAAGCAGAGTGTAGCTATTGTTTATTTATGGTTTCAAGAAAATTATTACAGATGATATTGCCATCAAAAAATTATAAGTTTAATAAAGTGGTTTTAGAAAATAATAGCTATTATGAAAAGATATTGGAATTAGAGCAACTGTTATTATCGAAGGAAAATGAGCTTTTAAAACAATCGATGTTGATTAAAGTTTTAGGCGATATTATCAATGAATGTACATTATTTATTGAACCAATCACGATGCAGTATCAGCAAAAAGAAGCTGTACAGAAGGTAAAAAATTATATTGATAAACATTATAAAAAAAATTTTACATTAGGTGCTTTAGCAAAGGTTGCCTGCTTAAGTCCCTATTATTTTCTTCGTGTTTTTACGCAGATTATAGGGATTCCTCCGCATCTGTATCAACAGCAGGTTAGAATTCGTGCGGCGAAAGAAATGCTATTACAAGGGAATAATATTGCTGGAATTGCGACTACCTTAGGTTTTTCAGATCAAAGTCATTTTTCTAATGCTTTTAAAAAAATGATGGGAATAACACCGCGAAGTTATATGAAAGATTCTGTAAAATAAAAGTTTACTAATCAAGAAAATTTATTGGCAGAAGAACGTTTATTTTGCTCTAGCCAAGATGAATACTGTTACCATAATGGATAAGCCGCCGAGGAGGTCAATTAGACCAAATGGCGTATTTAGACAATAAATCGAAAGAATAACTGCGGCGAGTGGTTCCACGGATGCAAGTGTGCCAGTCTCCGTGGGAAGGATATATTTTATGCTTTCAAGGTAGGCGTAAAAGGCGATAATGGTGCCAAATATGATGATAAATAGAATCCCTAGTAAGGTATTCATATCCCAAATACCAGTGAATTCCCAAGGTGGATTCACTGGGCTCATCACGATTCCACCAACGAACATTCCCCAGCCGATGACGAGCGGGGAGCGCCAATGACTCAGCAGATATTTTGGTTGTACGGTATAAAAAGCGGCACCGAAAGCCGAAGCAATGCCCCAAAATAAAGCGAGCGGAGAAATGGCAAGATTCGAAAAATCACCTTTGGTTACGAGCAGGCAGGTGCCGAGCATTGCCAAAAAGATAGAGATGAGTTCTAAGCCATTCGGTCGTTTTTTATAACGTACAGCAAAGTAACAAACAATGATCACTGGCATTAAATACTGCAGAATAGTTGCGGTTGCTGCGTTACCATAGCTGATGGCGGCAAAATAGGTATATTGAACACCGAGCATACCGAAAACGCTAAAGAAAAGCAATTGGTTGCGGTCGTGTTTTATTTTCCAAATATAAAAAATACTGTCACGGCTTTTTATAAAATCATAGGCTAGTAGTAAAAGTCCAGAAGATAAAAGACGGATGACAACGAGCCATTCAGGCGTGAGCAGTTTCGTATGAAATAAATATTGAGCAACAACGCCTGAGGCACCCCAGAGCGTGGCTCCGAATAATACGAGAAATATCCCTTTATTACGTTGATTTGGTGGATTATTTTCTATCATCATGATAATCTACTTTCTTTAATATTAGAGAGTGTTTCAAAAAACACACAACCTTAAATATAAATATTTTTATTTTGTCGACAGTCTGACCAGAGGTATTACAGTAAAGCTTGTAAATACTCTGGTTTTTTTGTTTTCTATATTTTAAAAATTTAAGATATCTATTTGTGTGATCGCGTCGACAATTAAATCAGCATTCGTTAAATCCTGATTGCCAGAATTTAAATTTTGAAAGCCGATACACTTCATACCAGCTTTTTTTGCTGCAATGGAGCCATTCTTAGAATCTTCAATTACGACACAGTCCGCAGGGGTGATCTGGAGCCGTTTTGCGGCTTCAAGAAAAATATCTGGAGCGGGTTTGCCCTGCGCTACCTCTTGACCGCTGACAATGAGTTGAAAATAGTCGTCGAGCTTAAGTTTATGGATAATAACTTCAATTATTTTTTTCGGTGAAGAAGAAGCGATGGCAGTAGGAATATGATGATCTTTTAAGGTCTGTAAGAGCTCGCGTATTCCTTCAATTGGCTCAGCCTCTAAATGATAAAAAGTGTCCCAAACAAGTTCGCTGTGATAAGCAAGCATTTCTTCAATTGTATAAGGAACTTGATATTTTTCTTTTGAGGTAGTGTATACGCCAACATCTGTCATGCCGACGAAATGATTAAAGTCTTGCTCTGAAGCATGAATGTCAAAATGTTTAAAGGTTTTTATATTCATCTCTAGATAGAGTGGTTCACTATCGATAATTACACCATCTAAATCAAAAATAACAGCTTTCATAAATTTCCCTCCGCTTTACAAGATATATAACGCATCAAAATTTTATCAGTCTGAGAGAAAAGGGTATAGGGCATTGCTTGTTTCCTGCGTAACGCCAAAAGCCCTATACCCTTTTCTGGGGATTTTCGTATGTATAAATTTTTAGTGCTTTCTATTATATAGATGCTTAAAATTTACTTAGGTCAATTTCAGTGATCGCATTGACAATGATATCTGCGCGGGAGATATCCTGTCTACCAGAGTTTAAATTTCTAAAACCAATACAAGTCATGCCAGCATTTTTCGCGGCATTTACCCCGTTTTTAGAATCTTCAATTACGACACATTCACTCGGATCTACCCCTAATTTTTTTGCCGTTACAAGATAAATTTCTGGATCAGGCTTGCTGTGCTTTACCTCATTGCCACTGACAAGATGACTAAAATAGGCTTGCAATTTAAATTTTTCAACAACCGCTTCAATCAGATTTTTTGGAGAGGAAGAAGCAATTGCTGTAGGAATATTCCTCTCTTTTAAGGCGATAAGTAGTTCACAAATACCTTCAATGGGTTCGATATCTTCTTCGGCTAAGTTTTTAAGCATACTGGCTTGCATATAAGCAATAATTTCTTCTACTGGGGCAGCAAGTTTTTTATCTTCCTTTATGCTGGTGTAAATAACTTTCATTGTTGAACCAGCGTATTTTTCCATTTCCTCACTGGTAATGCTGCTGCCAAAATGAGCAACCGTTTTTATCGAGAGACCAGTGTTGATTGGCTCGCTATCAATGATGACTCCATCCATATCAAATATAACAGCTTTCATAATATACCTCGCTTTTAAAATATTCGCATGCAGTTATTTTACAATAGATAGAAAATATCCGCAATCAAAGCTGTAGTTTATACAATTTGTATTTATTACAGAAAGTTGCTTTTAATGTATTACAATTCTCATAACATATTGATTTAAGAAGCTGTTAAACTTTGCAATTGTTTTTTTACCCAGTTTTTTAATGTCACAGCTTTATTAACTAAAAATACACCCCATAAAACCAAACTTAGCCCGATAAATGAATAGCCTGATAAATATTCTGACAGGACGTAGTAACCAACAAATTGGGCAATAACTGGTGAGACATAGGTCCAAGTTGATGGTAGCAGCGGCCCTGCACGATGGACCAACCAATAATAAGATCCATGCCCAATTAATGAACCAAAGACAACTAGATAAGCCCATGGAATCAGTACTTTCTCATTCATCATAAATTTCGATGTTTCTGCGCCGAAAGATAGAAGGATTAAAAAAGCCCCGCCAACGAGCATCTGCCAACCATTCAGTACGAAGGGATTCACTCCAGTAGCTAAAACTTTTTTTGCCTTCATGATACCGTAAACATTACCAACTTCAGCGGCGAGTATCACAAGTACAGCGATAATTGCTTCTTTCGTTACATCGATACCCAGCGCAGGAAGTACGGCAATACCGACCCCGATAAAGGAGATCAATAGACCACAGCCTTTAATCCAAGTGTTTTCTCGATTACCCTGAAACCATTCTACGATACAAATCATAATTGGCGTAGTCGCGGCTAATAATGCTGCAATACTTGAAGAAATATAGTGTTCACCCCAGTATAAACAACCAAACATGACAGCTGTCATAAAGAAGCCAACAAGTAAAATGTCGGTACGTTTGCCTGTTTTTAGACCAATTCCGCCATGTAATAATTTAACGGCGAGCAATACGATAATTCCCGCAAAGAAAAACCTGGTGCCTGCAAACAAAAAAGGCGGGGCCCCAGCGTCAATTCCAATTTTTATTGCCAAAAACGTCGTGCCAAAAATCAAACACATCAAACCATATACTATATACATAAACTTTCCCTCTTTTCTGTTATATAACATTGCAGTATATTAGTAATATAAAACCATTTGTCGACTATAACAGTCAAACAATGACTATAACAGTTGGAGGGACTATGAAAATCTCTATTAACCGTAAAAGTAAGGTTTCTATTCGTCAACAAATTTATTTAGAAATAGCCCAGCGTATCCGCTCTGGGCTAATTGAAGTAGATGTTAAACTACCTTCGGTACGAGAACTCGCAAACCAATTAAATATTAGTTTAGTAACTGCACATCAGGTTTACAAGATGCTAGATCATAGTAATCTAACGAAAAGCATTCGTGGGAAAGGAACCTTTGTGTGTGCTGCAAAAAATAATACCATAAATGCCGCGGAGCCCTCTAACTCGTTTGATTGGCAACTTTCAGTCCCCGATTATCTCCCGCGTGCTAGCTTATGGAGTCAAAGTACGGTACGGCTATCTCCGCATATATTAGACTTAGCAGCAGCTTGCGTACATCCATCCTTATTACCTATGGACTTGATTAAAACTTCAATTCGTCAAACACTAGAGCATGATCCTGATGCCTTAGGAAAACATGCTAATTTTCAAGGTGATACCGATTTTCTACTCGCGTTGGTAGACTACTTAAAAGAATTGTCTATTGATCTGAGTCCCCATCAATTGATCGTAACAAGTGGCACGCAGCAAGGAATAGACCTATTTGCTCGGACATTTCTTGGACCTGGTGATACGATTGCAGTGGAAACCCCTTGTTTTTCCGGGGCGATTGATGCCTTTCGTTTGTCGCATGTGAATCTGCAACCAATCCCTGTTGATCACAACGGAATACGAGTTGATATATTAGAAGACTTAGTACCCTATACGCGCATTAAAGCAATTTATACGGTTCCCACAGGACAAAATCCTACTGGCGCGATCATGTCTATGTCAAGGCGTCAAGATTTACTGAATTTTGCTAGAGAGCACAATGCCCTCATCTTAGAAGACGAACCCCATCGTGAACTGGAAATGAATCGCATAAAATCTCTAACTTTGCCGCCACCATTAAAGATGCTAGACACAGATGGACGTGTTATCTATCTTAAAGGGTTTAGCAAATTTCTCTTTCCTGGCATGCGGCTTGGACTCCTTGCGGCAGACGGCAGTATCTATAATCGACTGTTTGCAGCGAAATCAATTGCTGACCTAGGCTCACCTCTTTGGCTACAGAAATCCCTTATCCCATTTTTCCGTAATCCCCAACTTTTCCGCTTCATCAGTAAAATGAGCACTGCGCTTGATCGTCGTCGCAAAAATGTCCTGCAAACCTTAGATCGTCTTCTTGATCCTCGGATTATTCGCCCCAAACAAACTGCTGGGCTCTATGTATGGTTATCGATGCCAATGGGGATTCATACCGACTCTTTAATGTTAGAAGCCCACCGTCGCGGTATACATTTCTTCCCCGGATCTATATTCTATTCTGGAGAACCAGAGACCAATCACTTGCGGATTTGTTGGACTAACCTTGCCGATGTAGATTTACCCAAAGCACTGGAAATACTTTGCGGTTTACTTAACGATGCAGTAACGAGCAAAAAGAGTATAGGTGATTGAGCGTAGATAAGTTCCCTACAATATGATAAAACAATTAAAAAGCCTGTCGTCAATGCTTTTGGGCATGAACAACAGGCTTTATTTTATAGTCATTAGATTATTAAGCATATTCTTTTCTTCCATCAGGATATTCTAAATATGGAGCCTTCGACCAATGTCCACAATTCGAAAAATACAGCAAAAAAAACATGATTTTTACAATAAAAAATCATGTCAGACTGTCGACAAAATAAAAATATTTATATTAATAAATAGAAACAATCCAAATTCGTACCACTTATAAACTAGTACGAAGATAGGCTGCCGGTTGGTGAGAAGTACTCAGATGCTAGGCACAGTAAGGGATTGCGAAGGAGTCGTACTTTTGTACGTCGACGAGCAGTACCTTGTCGGAGGGCGCAGATGAGTGCTTATCGCCGACCCGCGGCCTGTCTGTCCATAGTTTGTCTACAAGCTGACATGATTTTTACAATAAAAAAATCATGTTTTAGGTTACTTTTACTTGCAATCTCCAAGAAATGTAATATACTAATGTTAGGTGGAAATTAAGAAAGTCGCCGTGTCCTGAGAGTGTTCGAGCACCCTCAGGCACGAGCAGGTGTTGTGGCACCTACACGTAACAGCTAGCTGTCTACGACGACAATTTATTATACCGTGCTTTTCCCTTGATTACAAGGGAGAGATACTCCGTCTGTGCGGCATAATACGATTGGAGTTTTAGCAGAGGGCTTAGCGTCTGCATGCAGTCAAGATGAAGCAATAGCGCATGTGTAGGTTGGATAAAACCTCGCATGTGCTTTTTTAATTTCCCCTGAAACAAACTGTATGTTGGTTTCTTCTATTTGTTGCCGCGGATAGAAGAAACCACATGCAGGATGATGATGGGGGGATATAAATTGGTATCAGTACAAACTAGTAAAAAGTTGTGGTCAAGGTATTACAACCGTATGTGGCGGGGAGCTATCCTCCTCGCCAAAATCAAGGGGAGAAGTTCGTTCTATTTAAAAGGAACAAGATTTGTTTTCTTAAAAAATAGAGGTTCTATAAATGGATAAAATCTATAAAACAACAAAAGGCATCATTATGGCTGAGGAAGTAGAGAACTTTGGACAAGGAAGAATATGTACTGGTTAAGTGGAAAGAGAAACTTGAGATATATAAACTTTCCCTAGTTGGTCATGTCATTGAAATAGCTGACGACATTTCAATCGAAGAGTATAGAGATAGTACCTATGCAAGATTAGACCAGGAAGCATTAGAGATGGAATCACCCCTAGGGTGAGGAAACTTCGAAACTTCGATTGGATAATTTTCGAGAAATAAAAGTTCAACTAACTGTCGTCGCTACTTTAAAAGTACCCTATAGGATAAACACTAAAAAAGAGTGTCGCCTATAAGGTACTTTTTATTTTGAAGCTAAGGGACATCACAGAGTTTCCTTTGCAATATCCTTATTCTATGTAATACGTTTACATTCTTTTGACTAATATTGCTTATTTTCAGTAGAAAACAGATTTTACAAGGAAATAGGCAAAATGATGGAGAAGTATAAAGAACATACGATAATTGGTCAATAATTGAAGCAATGGGCTTGTATCATTATGATGTTAAGCGACATTTTTAAAAATAGTGATAAAGTAGTAAGGTTTGAAAGGATTTTGATTAATGCTAACAGGAGAAGTACGCAATAAAGTAGATAAAATATGGACGGATATATGGGCAGGAGGAATTACAAATCCTTTGACGGTGATTGAGCAGCTTACTTATTTGATGTTCATTCGTTCACTGGATGAAAAGGAACTGGAAACAGAAAATTTTGAGGTGCTTAGTGGGGAAGCTATGCCGAAAATTTTCCCCGAGGATGTAGAAGGACAAGCTTTACGTTGGAGTAAGTTTAAAAATAAAGATGCTAGAGAAATTTATGAAATCGTCGGGACAAAGGTTTTCCCGTTTATCAAAGCGATGAATGGCGAAAACAGCTCGGCTTTTTCACGGTATATGCAAGATGCAATGTTTTTAATTCCGACAGCACAGGTATTGCAAAAAATCGTTACTGGTTTAGATGAACTCTATGAGCATGACATCAAAGACCGCGATATGCAGGGCGATTTATATGAGTATATGCTAGGTAAACTTGCGACAGCAGGGCAAAATGGACAATTTAGAACGCCAAAGCATATCCGCGATATGATGGTGCGATTGGTAGAACTCTCACCTGACGATAGAATCCTTGATCCCGCTTGCGGTACAGCTGGTTTTCTCGTGTCGTCCGCTGAATATATCAGAGAACGCTATGAAGCCGAAATGACCCCTGAACAATGGGAGCATTTTGCTGGTGAGCTGATTACGGGTTACGATACTGACAGAACCATGCTGCGTATTTCTGCTATGAACTTAATGATGCATTCGATTACGAATCCTCATATTGATTATGTGGATAGCGTGTCAAAAAGTAATGCTGTTGCGTCTGCATTTGATGTTATTCTTGCAAATCCACCGTTTACTGGCACAGTAGATGCTGAAAGTATACATGATAATTTAAAAGCGGTATGCGACACGAAAAAAACGGAGCTTTTATTTGTCGCACTGTTTTTGCGTATGCTTAGAACTGGTGGTCGTTGCGCTTGTATCGTGCCAGACGGTGTACTGTTTGGCGCAACCAAGGCACATAAAGCTTTGCGCAAAGAGATTGTTGAGAATCATCAACTGCGGGCAGTCATTTCGATGCCGTCAGGTGTGTTTAAGCCGTATGCTGGTGTTTCTACTGCAATACTGGTGTTTACAAAAACAGGGGCGGGCGGTACGGATAAAGTTTGGTTTTATGATATGAAATCGGATGGTTTTTCCCTAGATGATAAACGGAATGATTTGGGCAATGCAGGCGATATCCCCGACATTATCGATAGGTTCCACAACCTTGCTGCAGAAATTGACCGTAAAAAAACAGAGCAGAGCTTTTTGGTAGATAAAGCAGAGCTTGTGAAAAACGACTATGATCTTTCGATCAATCGCTATAAAGAAATAGAATATGAAAGAATCGAATACGATCCGCCCGCAGTGATTATGACCCGCCTAGATGAACTAAGCCTTGATATCGGTTCTAAAATGGAAGAACTAAGGGGGCTTATCGGTGAGTAAGTGGGAAATGGTGAAATTGGGGGAGTGTATTAAATTAGTAAGTGGTAAATTCTTGCCTGTAAAACATCGGATAGATGGTGAATATAATGTATATGGTGGCAATGGGATCACTGGAATACATAATGAATATTTTATTGATTATCAGACAGTAGTAATTGGTAGGGTTGGCGAATATTGTGGATGTGTTCATATGACAGATGAAAAAGTGTGGATAACTGATAATGCGCTATATGTTAATAAATTTTTAAGAGACATTCATCGTAAATATCTTTGTTATGTACTAAATAGTAAGAAGTTAAATCATTATGCAAATAAAAGTGGACAACCTTCTATTTCACAATCTGCTATTCTCAAAATTCAAATTCCCCTACCCCCACTTGATGTGCAAAAAAAAATTGCTCAAACTCTTGATGTTGCAGCGGAATTGATAGCACTTCGGAAAAAACAACTGGCGGAGTTGGATAATCTGATTAAAGCCACTTTTTACGATATGTTTGGTGATCCTGTGGTTAATGAGAAGATGTGGAGTTTAGAGGAAATGGGAAATTTAGGAGAATGCAATAGTGGTGGGACACCAACAAGAAGTAATCCAAGTTATTTTTTAGGAGATATAGACTGGTACTCAGCAGGTGAATTAAATCAACGGTATCTTATTCAATCAAAGGAAAGGCTGACAATAGATGCAATAAAGAATAGTGCAGCAAAAATTTTTAAAAAGAGAAGTATGCTAATAGGCATGTATGATACAGCTGCTTTTAAATTAGGAATTCTAACAAAAGATTCAGCATCCAACCAGGCTTGTGCTAATATTAGTGTTAATGCAGATTTGGTCAACATTGTGTGGTTATATGATTGTGCCCAAATAATGCGACCATTTTTTTTGACAAGTAGAAGGGGAATTCGTCAAAAAAATTTAAATTTAGGTATGATTAAACGTTTTAAAATTCCACTCCCTCCTATTTCTCTCCAAAACGAATTCGCCGAAATCGTTACCAAAATTGAAGAACAAAAATCCCTTGTACAAAAGGCAATTGACGAAAGTCAGTATTTATTTGATAGTTTAATGAGTGAGTATTTTGAGTAAGTTATAATATCACACATGTTGATTATCCATAAAATAGTGATAAAAATCAGGACTTTAACCTCTCCGCCTCCTTCGTCGGCACCTCTCCTATTAGGAGAGGCCAGACTGTCAACAAAATAAAATATTTATATCAATAGATTAGAAAATAGCAAAATCCGTTCCAATTATAAACTAGTACGAAGATTGGTTGCCGGTTGGTGAGAAGTGGTCAGATGCTAGGCAAAGTAAGGGGTGTGAAGGAGTCGTACTCTTGTACGTCGACGAGCAGCACCTTACTGTAACGACGCAGATGGGTGCTTATCGCCGACCCGCGGCCTATCTGTCCATAGTTTGTCTACAAGCTGGGCTCTCCTAATAGGAGAGCTGGCGCGTAGCGACTGAGAGGTTAACGTTCCTATCATTCTAAATATTTTATACCAGTTTAATATGATGAACGATCAAAAAATACTAATAATACATTTTTTTTCTGTATAAATCTGGGTAGTCAACGTTTGTGATAAAGTAATTCATTGTAAGATAAAATTTAATTTATATTATATGAAAAATTGGAAGCAAGGGATGCTTATCAGTATTTATTTGACAGCTTAATGAGTGAGTTTTTTGAGTAACGATAACGCGTGAGAGAGTTTACAGGCAAGTGCATAGTTTACGCTTGCGCTATTTTTACAATATTTGCTATAATGCAAGTAGGTGCTGTGATAGCGACAGGCGGTTAGTTTCCATATGAGTTTATTATTGATCATCGTTCTGGTTTTACTGATAAAAAAAGATTAACCGCCCAGCCTGAAAAACTAGCGGTTAATCTATAATCGTATATTCCCGGGAATTAACCGTCTATCGGCAACACCCTCTTTATCATTATCATAGTATTTATTTTTTATACAGTCAAGTTCGTGCAAAGATGAAATATAAAACGCACTAAACTTTTTATCAGTCTACCAGAAAAGGTATAGGGCATTGTCATATGTATAAATTTTAATGCGTTATACAGATATATGTTAACTTTAAAATAAATTTGAATTTAGTTATAGAAAAGAAGTCAATTGAAATTATAGTAGAAGCTGAAGCTGGGGTGAATGAAATGTGTGCAAATTTTGATTTTTTACAGGGACAAGGTGAATATCAGTTGTTTGCTGTCGCGGCAATGGATGCGGAGCGGGTACTTAGTACTTCACCGACTATGGCGGCAGTGGGAGCGCGGAAGGCTTTGGAGCTGGCGGTAAAGTGGGTGTATTCTGCGGATAATACGATCACTATGCCTTATAAAAACAATTTGCAGGCGTTGATTCATGAGCCAACCTTTCGGTTTGCGTTGGATAATCAGACTTGGAGTAAGCTGCCTTTTATTATCAAGTTGGGGAACTTGGCAGTACATACGGAAAAAGCAGTCAATCGCAGCGATGTGGTACTGTCATTAAGAGGGCTCTTCGAGTTTATCCAATGGGTGGATTACTGCTATGGTGCAGAGTACGAGGAACGTCATTTTGATGAAACTTTAATACCGCAGGAAAAGACTGTGGTTGACGACAGTGTGATAAAACAGAAGGACTCAGAAATTGAAAAACTGCTTGCCAAGATTGCCGAGATGAGCCAATCCTATACGGCACAGAAAGAAGAGCATAAGAAAGTACGGGAATTTACCCCAGAGGATATTTCGGAGTTTCAGACCCGCAAGCAGTATATTGACGTAGATTTAAAACTGATGGGCTGGGTGTTTGGTGAAGATGTCCGTGTAGAAGTCCCGCTGGAAGGAATGCCGAATGACTCAGGAGTAGGGAAAGCCGATTATGTTCTTTATGGCAAAGATGGTTTCCCACTGGCGGTGATTGAAGCAAAACGCACTTCTAAAAATCCAAAAGACGGTATACAGCAAGCAAAGCTATATGCGGATTGTTTAGAGAAAAAGACTGGTAGACGTCCAATCTTATTTATGACCAATGGCTTTGAGACTCATATATGGGATGAAGTAGCCTCAAGTAGCCGTAAAGTCAGTGGTATATTTTCTAAGTCTGATCTTGAAAAAATTATAACACGTCGTATGCAACGGAAAACGCTAATGGAAATCAAAATTCAAGATTCTATTACAGATCGCTATTATCAAAAGGAAGCAATTCGGGCAGTCTGTGATAATATTGAGCGAGGTTATCAAAAATCATTGCTCGTTATGGCGACTGGTACGGGGAAGACGAGAACATCTTCTAGTTTGGTAGATGTGTTATCGCGTGGCGGTTATGTTACCAATATTTTATTTTTAGCGGACAGAACTGCGCTTGTTCATCAAGCGAAGGATGATTATAAAACGTATTTGCCAGATATGTCTTTGTGCAATCTATTAAAGAACAAGGCAGACAAAAATGCGCGGATTGTCTTTTCTACATATCCAACAATGCTGAATGCCATTGATACAGCAAAAAGTGAGGATGGGACAAGGCTTTTTACCCCAGCACATTTTGACCTGATTATCATAGATGAAGCACATCGCAGTATTTTTAAAAAGTACCGCGTGATTTTTGAATATTTTGATGCATATTTAGTTGGGTTGACAGCAACGCCGAAAAATGAAGTGGATCGCAATACCTATGATTTTTTTGAGATGGAAAATGGTGTGCCAACGTATGCGTATGATTACAAAATGGCAGTCGAGGTAGATAAGGTGCTAGTGCCGTATCATACGATAGAAGTGGAAACGAAGTTTTTAGGAGAAGGCATTACCTATGACCAGCTTTCACCAGAAGATCAAGAACGGTTTGAGGAAGACTTCACCGATGAGGATGGTACTATGCCAGATTTTGTGCCTTCGCCGAAAATGAATACATTTATTTTTAATCAGGATACGGTAGATAAAGTGTTACAAGATTTGATGAATAAAGGGATAAAGGTAGCTGGTGGTGATAAACTGGGGAAAACGATTATCTTTGCGGCAAACCATAAGCATGCAGAGTATATTGAAAAGCGGTTTAATGCATTATATCCGTACTATAAGGGACATTTTGCGCAACTGATTGATAACCAGATTACATATGCGCAAGATCGAATTAATACCTTTAAAATCGCCGATAAGTATCCGCAAATTGCTATATCGGTAGATATGCTGGATACGGGCATTGATGTACGAGAAATCGTAAATTTGGTCTTTTTTAAACAGGTACGTTCAAAAACAAAGTTTTGGCAAATGATCGGGCGGGGAACGAGGCTTTGTGAAGGCTTATTTGGTGAAGGAAACGACAAGCAGTGTTTTTATATTTTTGATTATCTTAGTAATTTTGAGTTTTTCCGGCAAAATCCACAGGGGATAAAAACAAGTGATACAGAAAGTTTGACGGAAGCGATTTTTTCTAAGCAGATAAAGTTAATTTATGATTTACAAAGTGATGCATTTGCAAATGATGCGTATCAAGTTTGGCGTGACCAATTAATTTTTACTGTCACAGCATTAATTCAGGAATTGAATGTTGAACTTATCGCAGTAAAATTGCAATTGCAACATGTGGAAAAGTATAAACATAAAAATGCGTTTATTTGCTTGGGGGATTCTGATAAGCATAACTTAATTAAGCATATAGCTCCACTGGTTTATCTGGCTGATGAAGATGAGTATGCCAAAAGCTTTGATCATCTTATGTATAGTTTGATGCTTGCGCATATTGAGAAATCTCCGCAAGTAAAAAGGTATAAAAACCAATTGATACATATGAGTACAATTTTATCTGAAAAAAAGATGACAATTCCACAAGTAAAAGAAAAACGTGCTCTTATTCAGACGATACTAACGGATAGCTTTTGGCAGAATACCGATGTTTTGAGTTTTGAAAAAATTAGAGCTGAATTGCGAGCGATTAGCAGATTTGCTATTGAGGATGGAAAGAAACAACTGATTTATACGAACTTGCTTGACGTTGTAGTAAAAGTTGAGGAAGGAAAACCATTGGAGTATTCAGATGATTTCGTAGACTACAAACTGAAAGTCAATCGTTATATTGAGGAGCATACGAATCATATTGCAATCTACAAACTCCGTAACAATATTCCGCTTACCACAATTGACTATAAAAGTTTAGAGAACCTATTGACTGGCGAACTTGGGACTCAAAGCGATTATAAACAAGCATTTGGTGATACTCCATTTGGCTTAATGGTGCGTAAAATTGGCAAACTCGAATACAATGCCGCAATGAAGATTTTTTCTGAATTTATCAACGATCAGTCACTCGATCAAACGCAAATTGTCTTTGTGAAAAAAATTGTCGATTATATCGTGCAAAACGGTTATGTAGAAAACATCTCGGAACTGATGAAACCTCCATTTGATAAACCCCAAAGCTTTATCAAGCTGTTCGATAAAACAAAGCAGCAGCGTATCGTAGAACTGGTGTCAAAAATAAAAGACAATGCTGTAAAGGTTATAGGGTGATTTAAGACTGAAAGACTTTTGACTAACAAGAGGAGGCTTAGATCATGGACAATAAAACGGAAATGATTATGTATCAAACAGAAGATGGGCAGACCAAAATTGATGTACGTATGGAAAACGATACGGTTTGGCTGACGCAAGCAGAAATGGCTGAATTATTTCAGAAGGATAGAACGGTAATTACAAAGCATATTAATAATGTTTTTAAAGAAGGCGAACTTCAAAAAGATTGCAATGTGCAAAATTTGCACTTTCCAAATTCAGATAAACCAGTGAAGTGCTACAGCCTTGATGTCATCATATCAGTTGGCTATCGAGTAAAGTCCTTGCGTGGCACACAGTTTCGAATGTGGGCGACCAAGCGGCTTAATGAATATATCATCAAAGGTTTTACTATGAATGATGACCTTTTGAAAAAAGCTGGTGGTGGTAATTATTTCGATGAATTGTTAGATCGTATCAGGGATATACGTTCCTCGGAAAAGGTATTTTGGCGCAAGGTGCTCGACATCTATGCCACGAGTATAGATTATAATCCCGATACGGAAGACACCAAACATTTTTTTCAGACTATCCAAAATAAAATGCATTGGGCGGCACACGGACATACGGCTGCCGAAATCATCATGCTTCGAGCAGATAGCAGTAAACCTTTTATGGGAATGACAGTATTGTCAGAGGGACGAGTGCGTAAAGCAGATGCTATTGTTGCTAAGAACTATTTATCAAAAGAAGAGATTGAAATGCTCAATTTGGTGGTTTCAGCTTATCTTGATTTTGCGGATATGCAGGCACGCCGTCGGATACCTATGTATATGAAGGATTGGATTGCACTGTTAGATGATTTTCTTAAACTTTCTAAGCATGAGATACTATCACATAAAGGCAGGGTATCTGCTGGACAAGCTCTTGAAAAAGCAAAGGTTGAATATGAAAAATATAAACAAAAATCAACAGATGAATTATCTGAAATAGAAAAGCACTATGTACAGCAATTGGAAGCAATAAATAAAAGTTTAAAAAATAAAGATTAAGAAGTAAGCTTAAGCAAGTCCTTATAGGTGCAACTTTCAAGAAGGGGCTTTATTAGCAGTTAAAATTTTGCCTTAGAGCTTTTATAGGCGAGCCGAGTCAAATGAGACAAGCGAAATTGTCGAGATATGCTTTCAAACTATCAATTATCAGAGCTAATTAAGATATGCTTCGCTGATGAATCAATGTTATTCTTGATATATGATGCCAAAAAAGAGCAGGTTAACCTAATTTGATTGGTTAACCTGCTCTAACAATTGAAATTCTTATGATGCTATAATCTTGTTTGTGTACTAGAAGAGCTTCAAGCTATACTATTCGATAATATACGCACTGACAATTTCTCCGTAATATGCCGTATGAAAATCCTTGTTTGCGCCGTGAAATGCGCTATCAACATCCTGGGGATAAAATGTGTTTTTGTTTTCTTCTGTGATTTGACGTGGATCTTGCACTTGCTTGTAGATGACACGGCATTCAAGTGTTAAAGGAAGTTCTTTAATAGCAGGAACAGAAACATGATTAGGTTGTTCAAGTGTCAGGTTCAGCTCTTTGATTTTATTAAAGGTATGACCAGATTTTGTTCCGCAAACGCCCAATATCTTTTTGTCAAAAGCACCATATGGTATATTGATTGTGAATTCAGGATTTTTTTCAAGTTGCTGCTTTGTAAAGCGATTTTCTCTAACAAAAACTGTAAAAATCGGTTTTGCCCATTCAATGCCCAGTGTACCCCAAGAAATTGTCATAGAGTTTACTTTGTCAGCTGCTTTTGTGGTCAACAAAACACCAGTGTTGACTGCTTTCATAATTTCATTCGCATAGTCAAATACTTCAATCTCTTTTTTCATCATGTTATACTCCTTTAAATTTTGTTATTTCAATGATATACTAATATACAAATCATGGAAAGTACGTACTTTTTTGTGAGATACTATCTAGAAGGAGAGTATGAATGGATAACGAGGTAAATACCAAACCTTTTACTTATGCGATGTCTTTAATTGACGGTAAATGGAAAATGCATATATTATTTTGGCTTTGGAAAAAACAAGTCTTACGATATGGTGAGTTAAAACGCTCACTTGGGACAGTTACCCATAAAATGCTTAGTACACAACTAAAAGAATTGGAAACAGATAATTTAGTAGTTCGTAAAGAATACTTTCAAGTTCCTCCAAGGGTAGAATATTCTTTATCTGAAAGAGGTTTAAGTATTATGCCTGTTTTGCAATGTTTGTGCGAATGGGGAGGTCAACATATGAATGATCATCAAATTGGCGATTAATAAAATGTTAAAGTGACGGAATCGTTAACACTAATCTTTGAATAGTTAGTATTAGCAGTTCGTTTTTTTCTAAATCATAAGCAAAAGATAAGTTAATAAAAGTATGATGAAATAGTTAGAAGCCTGTTGTGATGCTTTTTGGCATACGCAACAGGCTTTTTTAGTGCAGCTGCACGGAAAAATCGAACAACTGCTACGAACGGTAGAAATTATAACCTGGACTATTACGATAGCAGGTCTTCTCTATTGTATCTGTTCTTTCCCCTTCTTCTTCAAAAACAGCAACGTCTTATCTAGATTTGTCACAAAAATTGCTAGGATAATGATAGCGCCGCCGAGGATTTGGATGGGGAGGATTTGTTCGTTTAGGATGAAGTAACCGCTGACTACACCGACTACGGGGACGCAATTAAGGTAGAGGGTGGTGATGACGACATCGACGGTTTTTAGTGCGTAACCGTAGAGAAAGTAACCGAGTGCTGAACAAATTGTTGCTAAGTATAATATTTGCGAAAAGGTAGAGCCTGAGAAGGTCTGCCATTGGTCAGATTCTAAAAAAGAGAAGGGCAGGAGAGTGATGGTTGCAAATATTGTTTGGTAGGTGAGGATGAACAAACCAGAATATTTTTGTTGCATCTGTTTGCTGAGAATTGTATAGACTGCCCAAGCAATCATGGCGCCGATCATATAAAGGTTTCCTTTAAAATTATCAGAGCTAAAGTCTATGTTACCGTTGGCAGTAACGGTGAGATAAGCACCAACAATACCAATCAAAACCCCAATGACCTCTAAGCCATTCAATCTTGCCTTGAAAAACAGCATATTTAAGGTGATTGACAAAATTGGCACAAATGAAGTGATGAGGGAAGCATTCGAGGCTGTTGTTAATTTTATTCCGGTATTTTCAAAATAAAAATATACAGAGATGCCGATAAAGCCTGCAAGTGCCAATTTTAACTTATCAGAATTCGCTACGACTGTATGAGGCTCGGTTTTTTTGATGATTGTATATAAAATAAGTGAAGTAATAAAAAAACGAACAAATGCTAAAGTGATTGGAGGGATCTCTACTAATATAATTTTGGTGCTAATAAAGGAAGTACCCCAAGCAACGACAGTAATCATCATTGCGATGTTTGCTAACATGATTGGGGAAAATTTTGTTTGTATGACATGAAAAAAATAATTCATAAAATCTCCTGTATAGTAGTTAAATTTTGGTACATTTAAGATGAGATTCGGGAGAGATACTAGAAATCCTTTAATTAAAACGAATTGTGTTATTATGGCATAGTGATATAATACTATTTAGTTAACAATTATTATAGGAATAAATTGCGGTTTTTAGGAGGCTTTGCAATGGATAAATCAGTTCTATGGAAACTTTCTTATGGGATGTATGCAATTGGGACATTGGATGATGAACGGCCAACAGGCTGCATTGTTAATACAGTTGTACAAATCACAAGCGTGGGTGATCCGATTATTGCACTTAGTATGAATAAAGATAATTTTACTTATGAAGCAATCAAAGCCACGGGTAAATTTGCTGTATCGATTTTATCAGAGAAAACAAATCAAAATGTCATTGCGAAGTTGGGCTTTAGCTCAGGACGTGATACAGATAAATTCGAAGGTTTTGACTTTATGTATTTTGATGCGATGCCAATTGTGAAGGAAAATGTCTGTGGCTATGTTGCTGCAGATGTGCTTAGTATGCAAGAAACTCAGACACATTTTGTTATTTTAGCACAGGTAAGTAATGCGATGAAAGGCATTGATTTCCCACCAATGACGTATCAATATTATCATGATGTAATTAAAGGAAAAGCCCCTAAAAATGCGCCAACTTATCGTGAAGAAGTGGCCAAGGAACGCTATGTTTGTGATGTTTGCGGTTACGTTTATGAGGGTGATCTCGCGGCGCAGCCAGAGGATTTTGTTTGTCCAATTTGTAAGCACCCAAAATCACATCTCAAAAAGCAAGGTTAGAGAATAAAAGAAGGGGATATTGCAGTTTTTTGCAATATCCCCTTTGTGTTATTTTTTATCTTTTTTATTTTTTACGTCTTTTGATTCTTCTTTTTTTGCTTCTCTTCTCATGCCGTATAGCGTATGTTTCATTGCCATAATCGGATGCTTGAAGAACATTCTAGTTTGTGCACCTTTCATGATCTCAAGAAATTCTTTCGTTTGCGCAGTCCCGAGGCAAGGCGTTTTACATTTATCACAAATTGGTTTGGTGATGCCATATGGGCATTTATTCATTTTTAGCATTACTGTTGCGAGTAGGGCCGTGCACTTCGGACAAAGTTTTTTACCAGTAGAAACACCATGATTGTTTTTGCAGTAGATGCCAAACATTTTACGGATTGTTTCTTTTTCCTGCGGGATCATATTTTTCGGAAGAACCGGCTGCTGCGCCTGCTTTTTCGAAAAGAATTTTGAAAATATACTCAAGATAATCACACCTATCATTAAATTTTACAGTCTTATTTAAATTCTAAATTGATTTTAGCATAAAAGCAAGGCTATGTCATATAAAAAAGAAGATTTACTTTATTTATAACAATAAATAGAAACAATTTAAATTCGTACCACTTATAAACTAGTACGAAGATAGGTTGCCGGTTGGCGAGAAGTGATTAGATGCTAGGAACAGTAAGGGGGTGTGAAGGAGTCGTACTTTCGTACGTCGACGAACATCACCTTACTGTAACAATGCAGATAAGTGCTTATCGCCGACCCGCGGCCGGTCTGTCCATAGTGTTTACAAGCTGATTGAAAATAAATATGTTGACATTTAGGTTCTAAATGCTATAATTTAAAGCATATTATTCTTATATGTATACTTTTATTTATAATACTTAGGTTATTCCTCTTTTATAAATTTAAGTTTAAGTGGTTTCCATAAACAGGATTTGTAAAATGGAAAATGTGTATTGACAATGCAAAATAGAAATGATAGTATCAATAGCATAGTTAAATACATAAGGCTCTTATCAAGAGAGGTCGAGGGACTGGCCCGATGACACCCGGCAACCGGCAGAAATGCAGTGGTGCCAAATCCAGCAGGAAATTTTCCTGAAGATGAGAGAAGAGAAACGTTATATATGCGAGCTCTTTTCCATAGGGGAAAGAGCTCTTTTGTATTTACAAATGAATAGAGACTAAGGTTTAGGTGAAGCTAAATTTTCATCGGAATCTTAGTCATCAGATAAATATTTATTTGGAGGTATGACAATGTCAAAGAAATTAAGTTTATTAACAATCACAGTACTGGCGATTCTTAGCATGGTATTGTTTACAGGTTGCGGTGGTAACCAAGAAGCTGCGAAAGTAGAAAAAAATTCTATTAAAGTCGGAGTAACCGCAGGTCCCCATGCTGAAATTATGGATGAAGTGAAAAAAGTAGCAGAAAAAGATGGCCTTAAAGTTGAAATTATTGAATTTAACGATTATGTGCAACCAAACATGGCACTAAGCCAAGGTGAAATTGATCTTAACAGTTATCAACATCAACCTTTTTTAGATGAACAAGTGAAAGATCGCGGCTATAAAATCGAAAGTATTGCCAAAACCGTTATTTTCCCAATGGGAATTTACTCGCAAAAAGTAAAAGCACTTGCTGATGTAAAAGAGGGGGCAATCGTATCGATCCCGAATGATCCAACAAATGGTGGTCGTGCGTTACTACTTTTACAAAAAGTTGGTTTGATTAAATTAAAACCAAATATTGCTCTCAATGCAACTGCTGCTGATATTGCTGAAAATCCTAAGAATTTGCAAATTAAAGAATTGGAAGCTGCTCAAGTACCACTTTCTTTAAAAGATGTTGATATTGCCGTAATTAATACGAACTTTGCAATTGTGGCAGGTTTGGTACCTACGAAAGATTCTTTAGCGATTGAAGAAGGGAATTCCCCTTATGCAAATGTTATTGCTGTGCAAACAAAGGATAAAGATAATCCAGTCTATAAAAAATTTATCAAAGCATACCAATCCGATGAAGTGAAAAAATTTATTGAAGAACATTTCAAAGGGTCCACAATCGCAGCTTGGTAATTGTTTAAAGGAGTAGTGAAAGTCAGTGATTAAACTTTCTAATATAGAAAAAACTTATGAGGGAGCATCTGGTCCAGTCTATGCGATCAAAGGTATTGATCTTCATGTAAGACGTGGTGAAATCTACGGTGTGATTGGTCTTAGTGGTGCTGGTAAGAGTACGTTAATCCGTTGTATCAATATGCTGGAGAGTCCAACAAAAGGAACGGTAGTGGTTGACGGACAAGATTTAACAGCGATGAATGCAAGTGAGCTTAGAGCAGCACGTAAAAATATTGGGATGATATTCCAACATTTTAATTTGCTTTCATCGGCAACGGTCTATGATAATATTGCTTTCCCGCTAAAATTGATTGGTACGAGTAAAGCGGATATCGAAAAAACAGTTCAGCCATTATTGGAACTCGTTGGCCTTGCGGATAAACGCGACCAATATCCAGCACAGCTTTCTGGGGGGCAAAAACAACGTGTTGGCATTGCCAGAGCGCTTGCGAGCAATCCAAAGGTATTGCTTTGTGATGAAGCGACTTCGGCACTTGATCCACAAACTACAAAGTCAATTTTAGAATTAATAAAAGACATCAATCAAAAATTACAATTAACTGTGGTACTGATTACGCATGAAATGCAGGTTATCAAAGAAATTTGTGATAAAGTTGCCGTAATTGAGCATGGGGTAATCGCTGAAGAAGGTACTGTTTTAGAGGTGTTTACGAATCCAAAGGCTGATATTACGAAAGAATTCATCAGTGTGATTATCAATCATGATATCCCAGAAGCATTTAAAAATTCCGAAATATCACAAACGCCAATTCCAAATAGCAGCTTACTCGTGCGATTATCTTTTATTGGATCGTCAGCAGATGAACCTGTTATTTCGGGTTTGATTCGTAGATTTAACGTCGATACCAATATTATTTATGGTAATGTCGATCATATTAAGAGTACGCCTTATGGAACACTGGTTATTGAAATTACTGGTGAAGATACTGATATCGAAAATTCTTTAAAATATTTGCAAGAGAGAAACTTAGGAATTGAGGTGATTGGCTATGTCGCAAGACATGATCATGTTGCTCGTTAAGGCGCTTGGCGAAACAACGTATATGGTAGTTATATCGTCCCTCATTTCCGCATTAGTCGGTATTCCATTAGGGGTTATTTTGGTAACTACCGATAGGGGACATATCTTAGAAAATTTGGCATTAAATCGTATCTTAGGTGCGGTTGTCAATGCAGCACGTTCAACACCATTTATTATTTTAATGGTAGCGATTATTCCAATTACGCGCATGATCGTCGGCACTTCTATTGGGACAAATGCAGCAATGGTACCGCTTACGATTGCTGCGATTCCTTTTGTCGGACGGTTAGTTGAAACTTCATTAAAAGAAGTTGAGTATGGTGTAATAGAAGCTGCCAAGGCAATGGGGGCAACGCCAATGCAAATTATTTGCCATGTGCTGCTTCCTGAAGCAATGCCTTCACTCATTTCTGGGCTTACGATTACTGTAATTAGTTTAATTGGCTATTCAGCGATGGCTGGCGCAATCGGTGGCGGTGGCCTAGGGGATTTAGCAATTCGCTATGGATATCAACGTTTCCGTGGTGATGTGATGCTGGCAACCGTTGTTATCTTGATTGTTCAAGTACAGTTGGTGCAATCTATCGGTGATTATGTTGCTAATAAATTAAATAAAAGATAAAAATATAATGTAATCTAAGGACAAAGAGGTTCTTACGCTCATTTAAAGTGAGGATAGCCCTGTTTTGTCTTTCGATAAATTTTAAATGGGGGTAAAAACAATGAAAAAAATTAGTTTATTGCTTGTTACTTTGTTAATGGTGGTATTTGCCGTAGCTGGCTGTGGCAAATCGGATGCTCCAGCAGCGGATAAAGGCGCAGACAAATCCGCAAAAACAGTATTAAAAGTTGGTGCTACAGCTGTACCACATGCTGAAATTTTAGAAGTTGTAAAACCTTTGCTTGCAAAAGAAGGGATTGATTTACAAATCGTTGAATTTAGCGATTACGTACAACCAAACTTAGCAGTTTCTGATAAAGAATTGGATGCTAACTTCTTTCAACATACGCCTTACCTGGAAAAATTTGTTGCAGAACGTGGTTTAAAATTAGTAAGTGTTGCTGGTATTCATATCGAACCAATGGGCATTTATTCTAAAAAAATTAAAAAACTTGATGAACTTGCAGAAGGCAGTTCAGTAGCGATTCCAAATGACCCAACAAATGGTGGACGTGCTTTAGCTCTTTTAGCAAAAGCTGGACTAATTACATTAAAAGATGGTGTCGGTATCAATGGTACTGTTGCTGATGTCGTGCAAAATTCTAAAAAATTAAGCTTTAAAGAATTGGAAGCTGCGCAAATTCCTCGTTCCTTAGACGATGTAACGGTAGCAGTCATCAATACAAACTACGCACTTGAAGCAAAACTAGTACCTTCAAAAGATGCGTTATTCATTGAACAAAGTGATTCTCCATATGTAAATATCTTAGTTGCTCGCCAAGGTGATGAAAATCGTCCTGAAATTCAAAAACTTGTAAAAGCAATGAAATCTGAAGAAGTAAAGAAATTTATCAATGAAAAGTATAAAGGTGCAATTTTACCTGCATTCTAATTGAATTTAATATAGCTAAAGAGTCGCTGCGATTTCGTAGCGACTCTTTGTTTTTAGCAATAACATGGTTTCGTGTTAATAATAAAGCAATGCAACAAAAATATTTTGTCACCAAAATGTCATCTAAATATCATAAAATTTTCATGAAAACTTCATAAACGAGCAGTATACTTAGCGTATAATTTGTTAGAAAAATCTATACGGTTTTGCTAACGATCATTCATTATATTCGCTATAAAAATGGTGATTTATAGGAGGCCAGTGATGCGTAACGAAATAATTGAAAAATATGAAGAACAATATCTTTTTTATCAAGCCTTTACAGATAAAATGAAAGCTTTAGTGGAAGTTATTTTACATAAACAAAATATCCCGATCCATTCGATTGTTAGTCGAACAAAAACCAAATATAGTTTGCAAAATAAAATTATGAATGCTGGAGATAAGTATGATCGGTTAGAGAAAATTACGGATCTAGCAGGTGTTCGCATTATTACATATTATGAAGATCAAATTGATCAGATAGCAAAGGTCATTCGCCAAGAATTTTGTGTGGATGAAGAAAACTCTGTAGATAAACGGAAAATGTTAGCGCCAGATCGCTTTGGCTATTTATCCTTGCATCTGATTGTTAAATTACCAGTAGAGCGGGCGCAACTCCCTGAATACGCGCAGTATAAAGAGTGTAAAGTAGAGATTCAAATTCGTTCTATTTTGCAACATGCTTGGGCTGAAATTGAGCATGATCTAGAGTATAAGAATCAAGCCAATGTTACAGATGAAACACGCCGGCATTTTTCTAGATTGGCAGGGCTCTTAGAGTTTGCTGATTTGGAATTTGAAAAAATTCGCGATCAGATTACCGTACCTCATCATTACCCAGTGGTGTGTGAATCTAAACCAGCGCTATTGTCTGCACCGATGAAGACTGTGTCTCCACTTAGGTATAGCAGGTTGGCAAGCATGTTCAGTAAGATGTCGGATTTGGGGTGGGCGGCTAGCTTTGTTGCCGTGACCTTTGTATTTTCTTTGCTATTGGATGTTTATTTTAACAGTAAGATTACCCATCTTGCCGTGATTTTAAATAGTCTGTTGATGCATGTTTAAGCTGGTGTTAGAGCTGTAAGAAATGGAGTTCGCTGTTAGATTACGATTGGTATCTGAAAAAATGCTCACTGAATGTAGTTTTGCTTCATAGGATGCAGTAGGTGTTGATACTGTATTTTAAGTGAGGTGTAGAGCATGAAAGATGATAAACAGGAAGAAGATAAAAGGGTGAAATGGGAACAACCAGAGATAGACGATTTTCAAGATCAAGCTGGTCAGCAAGTAGGGGAATCTGAGGATGGCCGTGCTGTGGTTAGCTCCTATTATCAAAAAGGTTGTTATCCAATGCCATATGGGATGGGATTATGTCAACCTAGAAAAGGCACTTGTTATCCTTATTTATACGGCGGGTATCCTATCCATATGCATTGCGCACCAAGGCAAGGTTGCTATCCCTATTTTTATTATGGCGGGCATGGAACATATTGTCGTCCATATGGATTTAATTATGGCTATGGTTGTTATCCAAGAAGATAAGTAGTTTTGCTGATAAGAGCTAACAATACATAGGCATCAATCTAAAAAATCACATGATTTTGTAAGGTGTATTGTTAGCTTTTGTAATTTTTCAACGTATTTTTCTAAGAAACCCAATTACCACAAAATGTTTTATATTTTATCTTAAAATTTTTGCAGGATTTTCCCGTTTAACGGGAAATAATACATAACGGTATAACAAAATTGTTGTATCAATATAAAATTTAAAAAGTAGAATGGGAGAGGGATATGAAGAGTTTTCGACTAACAAAAGATGCGGTGAACCACCTTGCTAAGGAGTATACAACTCCATTGCTTGTGGTGTCCTTGGAACAAGTTACGTATAACTACCAATTTTTAGCCAAGCATTTGCCTAAAGTAAAGGTGTTTTATGCGGTAAAGGCAAATCCAAATGCGCAGATTGTGCAAAGACTAGCCGATTTAGGGTCAAATTTTGATGTAGCTTCTGATGGAGAAATGTTACAGTTAACAGAAATGGGAATTTCAGCAGACCGCATGGTTTATGCGAATCCATTTAAGACACCAAATGGCCTTGCAGTAGCTAAAAATACGGGTGTAAATAAATTTACTTTTGATAGTGAAAGCGAAATCTATAAGATGGCAAAAGCCGTACCAGGCGGTATGGTATTACTTCGGGTTCGTGTGGACAACCCGAAAGCATTGGTTGATTTGAATAAGAAATTTGGCGCAGCTCCAGAGGATGCGCTTAAGTTATTAAAAATAGCACGTGATCAAGGACTTGATGTTAGTGGCTTATGTTTTCATGTAGGAAGTCAATCACCAACTGCAGAAGCTCATATAGAAGCCTTGAAAATTTGTCATAAGTTATATGATGAAGCAGAAAAAGAAGGTTTTGATCTTCGAATTTTAGATATCGGTGGCGGTTTGCCAATTCCAACTTTAGAGACTGAAGTGGATGTAGTTAATATAACCAAAGAAATTGGCGAAAAACTCGATGAACTTTTTCCTCATACGGAAATTTGGGCAGAACCTGGTCGGTACCTTTGTGGTACAGCCGTAAACTTGATTACTAGTGTAATCGGAACACAACATAGAAATAATCAAGACTGGTATTTCTTAGATGATGGTGTATATGGTACTTTCTCGGGGATTATCTTTGATCATTGGGATTTTGAGCTTGATCCGTTTAAAGATGGTGAGCAAAAACCAGTTACATTCGCTGGCCCAAGCTGCGATTCCCTTGATGTTTTATTTAAAGATAAAATGAGTGTTGATCTTGCCATTGGTGATGTTTTATTAGTACCAAATTGTGGTGCCTATACTTCAGCATCAGCAACAGTGTTTAATGGCTTTGCTAAAACACCGATTATTGCCTGGGAAGATGTCAAACAATCCATCGAAAAATAGAGAATATAAATAAAAAGTCTGTCCTTTCGGGGACAGACTTTTTAAGTTATCCACTTTTTTATTAACATTCTGGATAAAATTGTGGATAACTTATGCTGTTTTGTGATTTTGTGTAGAAAAATAAGCCTTAATTATTGTGGATAAAGAGTTATCAACAGAATAATATTTTTGTTGATAACTCTAGCTATAAAATTTAGCCTTAAAAATATAGTGATTTTTAAAACAATTTGCTGAAAACAATTCGTGTATTGAAGTCAATTATTTTGCAGGTATTCCACTCTTTTTTAGCGAATCAAAAAGGAAATGAACGAATTGCGCTAGTTAAATATAATTTTGTAAGGATGAGATAAATGTCAATGATTGATGAAAAAACGCTCGATAGCATAATTAAAAATACGATGCATGTCATGGAAGATAGCAAAACGCAAATTTTTGAAATTTATGAGGGTGCACGCAATGAAGTGATTTGTGTACAAACTGATATTGATGTGATGAAAGAAACGCTGGAATTGACAATAAAACAAGTCGATGAAATAACAAAATTAGAAAAGCAATCTAGGCAACGATTAATGGAGGTAAGTGGTAACTTCCAAATTTATACAGAAGCAGATATTAAACGGTGTTATGATCAAACTAAAAATTTGCAGGTGCGCTTAGCGGTCGTGCAGGAGCAAGAACAGTATTTGATAAAACAACGCAATGATTTAGAGATTCGTTTAAGAAAATTGCAGAAAACAGCAGAAAAAGCGAAACAATTGGTAGCGCAGGTTGGCGTTGTTTTGGGCTATTTAACGGCGCAATTTAGTGCGGTAGCCACGCAAATGGAAAATGTCAATCAAGATAAGTTGTTTGGGCCGATGGTGATTAAGGCGCAGGAGGATGAACGGCTTAGGGTATCACGCGAGATTCATGACGGGCCAGCGCAATTGATGGCAAATGTGATTTATCGTTCTAGTGCTTGTGAACGATTGATTGATAAAGATGTCGAAAAAGCAAAGGTAGAACTCAGAGAGCTACGTGAACAAATTCGTAGTTGTTTAAGTGAAACACGGAAAATCATTTTTGATTTGCGGCCAATGATATTGGACGATTTAGGCTTGATTGCGACGATTCATTATTTTATTAATAAATTAGAGCAGCGGGTAGGACTCAGGGTTAATTTTAATGTCATTGGCGATGAAACGAAGGTTGCCAAACATATTGAAATTAGTTTGTTTCGGGTAATTCAAGAAGCTTTAAATAATATCCACAAGCATGCCGGTGTAGATGCTGCTAAAGTTGTCATAGAATATAATAATGAATATATATCCGTTGTAATTGAAGATGAAGGGCAAGGTTTTAATGTGGATGAAGTCGACTCTACGCATCCTGATACGGATTGTTATGGATTGCTTGGAATGTCAGAGCGAATTAAGATCTTAAAAGGGCAATTACTAGTTGATTCAAAAGCATTTCAAGGAACGAAAATTCGGGTGCTGGTGCCATTGACAGAAAAAGAATAAGAGGCGAATTTGTTGATGAAATACAAACAAACAGAAACCCCATTATTGGATGCAATGCAAAATTATGTTGCCGATGGTGCTTTGGCTTTTCATACACCTGGACATAAACAGGGCAAGGGTATGCATAAAGCGTTTAAAGAGCTTGTCACTGCCACGGGGTTAGCGATGGAAGTATCCTTAATGGAAGAATTGGATGACTTGCATGAACCGCAAACTTGTCTGAAAGCAGCGCAAGAGTTAGCGGCGGAGCTTTATGGGGCGGACGAAAGCTATTTTGTTATCAATGGGACGACAGGAGCGATTCATGCGATGATTCTCGCTGTGGTAAATCCAGGTGATAAAATCATTGTACCGCGCAATGCCCATCGTTCGATTATTGGTGGTATTATGTTAAGTGGTGCTATCCCTGTGTTTATGCAACCGGAAGTTGATGAACAACTGGGGATTGCGATGGCGGTAACACCAGAAATAGTGGCGAAAACGATTGAAGACAATTTGACGGCAAAAGCTGTGCTCGTGGTGAATCCAACCTATTATGGAGTTTCTGCTGATTTAAAAAAAATTGCCGATATTGTGCATCAGCATCATATGATTCTTGTTGTCGATGAGGCACATGGTCCACATTTGAAATTTCATGATGCCCTGCCAGTGCAAGCTATGGATGCGGGCGCTGATCTTGTAGCGCAAAGTACGCATAAAATCCTTGGTTCCATGACACAGAGTTCCATGCTTCATGTGCGTAGGGGGCGTATTGATATAAATAGAGTACGGACGATGCTGAGTTTGGTGCAGTCGACGAGCCCAAATTATTTGTTAATGGCGTCTTTGGATGTGGCGCGTATGCAAATGGCGACAGGTGGAAAAGCTTCACTAGCTAAAGCTGTAGAACTTGCAAACTGGGCAAGATCGCAAATCAATGAAATTGATGGTTTATACTGTTTTGGTGCAGAAAAAATGGCAGCTTCCAATCAGTATACGCTAGATGTGACGAAGTTAACGGTAACAGTGAAAATGTTAGGTTTAAGTGGTGCAGAGGCGGAACAGATTTTACGCTATCAATATAAAATTCAGTCGGAATTATCCGATATCTATAATGTACTATTTATTATTTCTTATGCAGATGGTAAAGAGGAAGTAGAAAGATTGGTCAATGCTCTTAAAGAATTGGCTTCAAAGCATGCGAGAACTGAGCGAAATATAGATAAACAAGTGGTGGTATATCCTGCTGTACCAACTGCGAAGTTATCGCCGCGCCAAGCGCTGTTTGCAAGTAAGCGAGCAATTGCATTCACTGAAGCGGAAGGCATGGTTTGTTCAGAGGTGATTACCTTCTATCCGCCGGGGATTCCGATCATTTGCCCAGGTGAAATCATTAGCCAAGAAGTCATAAACTATTGCCTGCGCATGCAGGAAGTTGGGTTGAAGGTAGTTGGCCCAGATGATGTGACCTTAAAAACGATTAAAATAGTTCATGATTTGGAGGAATAGGATAAATGGGTAAAATTTTTTGCCTCATGGGTAAAAGTAGCTCGGGGAAAGATACAATCTTTAGAAAACTATTACAGCAAGAAAATTTGCAGTTAAAGCCAATTATTCTTTATACAACGCGCCCGATTCGTAAGAATGAGAAGCAGGGCAGGGAATATCATTTCACCAATTTAAAAACGATAGAACAGTATGCCGCACAGGGTAAAGTGATAGAGCGACGTGAGTATCATACGGTTAAGGGAATTTGGACCTACTGTACCATCGATGATGGGCAGATTGATTTATCACAAAATACGTATCTTATTATTACGACATTAGAGGCATATCAACAACTACAGCGCTATTATGGAAAAGAGTTTGTTGTGCCAATTTATATTCATGTTAAAGATGGTGTGCGTTTAGAGCGGGCAATGCGAAGAGAACGTCGCCAAATCTATCCAAACTATGACGAGCTATGTAGGAGATTTCTAGCTGATAATAAAGATTTTAGTTTGCAGAACTTAAAAGCGGCAGATATTGAAACTTTTTATCATAATGAAAACTTGTCAAGTTGTCTCAAAGAAATAAAAGCAATGATGATGAATGATATTTAGTGTAAAACAAAAGAGCTAGATGCAAAACTTATTTGCATCTAGCTCTTTTGTTTTATTGCTTATTTTTAGGAAACCAATTATAATTTAAACTAAGTGTAGATAGACTCTAAAAGCCAAATACATTTGGCTTTTAGAGAATTTATATAAATGGGGACTTAATTCAGATGGTATTTTAGCACCGCCTGAATTGGAGCCGAATTTATTTAGGGGCTTAACCGCTCTTTATGTACCGCTTGTTAAAGCTCAAGTGTATTAGGGCGGGTTAGTCATCGGATAAAAGTTTCAAATGAATTTTCAGAAAGGCTGTTGGCTATGAAAATTAATAATCTAAGTCCGCGTAGTTCATTTTTGGTAGGGGAGCATGATTCGAATACAACCGTTGACAAAAAAGACGATCAATTTTCAACGGAGCTTAAGAAAAGTCAAGGTGAATTGTCTACAGAACATTTAAATGAACTGCTAGACAAAATTGATGAGCAAGGGGCGAAATTAACGGAAACGCCTACATATACGGAACTGAAGAATTACCGTGAATTAATAAAGACTTTTATTGGTGAAGCTGTGTCGAGAATGTATACGATGCAATCAAAAACAGGCTGGGATAGACAAGGTAGACAAAAGGCGTATACGACAGTGCGAAATGTCGATAAAGTTTTATCTGATATGGCAGAGGATATTAGATTGGGACAGGCAAATAAATTAAATATTGTCGCGAAACAGGATGCAATTCGTGGCATGCTTGTGGATTTGTATATGTGATGAATTGGCAAAATATTATTGGCAATAGTCAAGCCATTACACAACTACAGAGATTACTTGCCGAGGGAACGATGCCGCATGCGCTTTTATTTGTTGGTCCGGAAGGAATAGGAAAATTCCTTGTGGCAACAATAATTGCCGCGGCACTTTTTTGTGAAGGGCAGCAAAAACCATGTGGAAAATGCCAATCATGCCAACACCTTAGTGCCAAAAATCACCCAGATTTATTTACGGTAGAGCCAGAGGGACAGGCGATAAAAATAGAACAGGTTAGAACCCTGCAAAGTAATATTGCACTTGCCCCCTATATGGCCAATAAGCGCGTGGTCATTATCGATAGAGCGGACTCTATGACGGTGCAATCCGCCAATAGTCTCTTGAAAACACTAGAAGAGCCAACGGGAGATGTTGTTTTTATTTTAATTGCTGCCAGCAGGCAGAAACTTTTGGATACAATTTTATCGCGGTGTAGGATTGTTGATTTTAAGCCCATTTCCAGCGAGGTATTAGCTCAGGCTTTGGAAGAAAGAGAAATTGAGCCTGTGCAGGCAAGGGTAATTGCCAGACTTGCGGAGGGCAGCTTTGGTAAAGCGCTTCGTTTACTTGAAGAAGATGGTTTAGCAATACGTAATCGCGCATTCGCTGTAGTAAATCAGCTGACTGATAGTGATATGGAGTTCGTCTGGCGTGAAAGTAGTGCACTAAGTGAGCTTGATAGAACAAAACTTTTTGAAGTACTGCTTGATTTGAACTTGTTATTTCGCGATATACTAGTTATGCATAGTGATGAAAATAGCAATTTGATTTACAATATCGATATTGTGGCCGAGCTTAGGCTGCAAATGCCAAATTGGTCGATTCGGAGGCTGATGCTGGCGATGCGTGAGATCGTAAATACCGAGCAGATGCTCAAGGCAAATGTAAATGCGAAATTAGCAATGGAACAGTTATTTATAAAATTACGAGATGTATAGGGAGGCTACGTGTTGCAAACAGTAGTAGGAGTACGCTTTAAAAAAGCGGGAAAAATATATTATTTTGATCCAGGCGATTTAAAAATCGTTGAGTTCGATGATGTTATTGTAGAAACTGCGCGTGGCGTAGAATATGGGCAAGTTGTGATTGGACCAAGAGAAGTCAAAGAAGAGGATATCGTTTCACCACTCAAGACTGTCCAACGCAAAGCGACCAAAGTCGATATGGACAAGGTTGAAGAAAATCGGGCAAAAGAGCAGGAAAGTTTCCGTATCTGCGAAAAGAAAATTGCTACCCATGGTTTGCCAATGAAATTAATTGATGTAGAATACACCTTTGATGTCAATAAGATTATTTTCTACTTTACAGCAGAAGGCAGAATTGACTTCAGGGATTTGGTAAAAGATTTAGCAGCTGTATTTAGAACGCGAATTGAACTTCGTCAAATAGGTGTGCGTGATGAGGCTAAATTGATGGGCGGTGTTGGCTGTTGCGGACGGTCGCTTTGTTGTTCGACATTCCTAGGAGATTTTGAACCAGTATCTATTCGTATGGCGAAAGAGCAGAACTTATCCTTGAATCCAACAAAGATTTCAGGAATTTGTGGTCGTTTGATGTGTTGCTTAAAATATGAAAATGATTGTTATTGTGGCAATTGTGCTAATAAAAAAATTACTGCACCAAAACAAGGTTCTCGTGTAGTTACGGTTGATGGCGAGGGCAAAGTGATTTCCATTAATGGTCAACGCAAGACCGCAACAATTTTGCTAGATGATAATAAAACAATCGTGGTGGCATGGGAAGATGCAGTTGAAAAGGACGAATAGTCTTTGTATGCTTGGCACGGGAGAGCGTGTGGATGATCTACTCATCAATGACATGAAAATTATTCAACACAACCAGCAGTTTCGCTTTTCAACAGATGCGGTTTTATTGACTTATTTCGCTACGTTGAAAATGAAAGCGAAGGTTGCTGACCTTGGTACGGGAACCGGTGTGATTGCAATGCTCATGGCAGCGCGTGGTGCAAGTCAGGTGGAGGGTTTTGAAATCAATCCATATATGGCTGATTTAGCAAAACGCAGCGTTTGTTTAAATGGCTTAGAAAATATCGTTACGATAGAGAATTTGGATTTACGGCAAATCAAAGCGACAAGAACGACGGGTTCCTTTGATTTGGTAGTCAGTAACCCACCTTATCGTCCAATGGAAAAAGGAAAAATAAATCCGAATGATGATATCGCAATAGCGCGTCATGAAATCTTGGTCACCTTGCAAGATGTGGTGGAAGCAGCGCGTCATTTGCTTAAATATCGGGGAAGATTTGCGATGGTACATTTGCCAGAACGGTTAGCGGAAATTATCAGTACGATGCAAAAGGCAGATATTGAGCCAAAACGACTTCAAATGGTACAGGGGACCGCTGAGAAAAAGCCGACGATGATATTGATTGAAGGTGTTGTGGGAGCAAAACCAGGAATGAATGTCGATAAACCGTTCATCATTTATAAACAAGATGGAACCTATAGCAATGAAATCTTAAAATATTATCAAAAGTAGGCATGAAAAGGGCTGCGACAAATTCTATTTTGTGCGCAGCCCTTACTAAATTTAAAAGTTTTAATGCAAATAAAGGAGAGTTTTATGGAAACGATCACAACGTTCGGTACATTATATTTGTGTGCTACGCCAATTGGGAATTTAGAGGATATGACTTTTCGTGCCGTAAGAATTCTGGGGGAGGCTGATTTGATTGCAGCAGAGGACACAAGGCATACGCGAAAACTCTTAACACATTTTGATATTCATACATCTTTAACGAGTTATCATGAGCATAATAAATTTGAAAAAGGACCAGAACTGATTGAACTCTTATTGGCAGGCAAAAATTTAGTGGTGGTAAGTGATGCTGGACTACCTGGAATTGCTGATCCAGGTAGTCATTTAGTAGAACTCGCGATTGAAGCAGGGATTACCGTAACCCCGTTACCTGGAGCCAATGCGGCGTTATCAGGACTAATTTGTTCTGGGCTTGATACAACAAAATTTACCTTCGTCGGATTTTTGCCAAAAACAACAAAAAAGCGTCGTGAAGTATTAGCTGGTTTAGTAAAAAATGAAACGACATTACTATTTTATGAATCACCACATCGTTTAAAGGCAACACTAAGTGAATTATTGGAGACTTTTGGTGAGCGACGAGCAGTTGCTGCCCGTGAACTCACGAAAAAGTTTGAAGAATTTATTCGTGGATCCTTGGTAAGTTTAAAAGAACATTTCAATGTAAATCAGCCAAGGGGCGAATTTGCGTTAATTATTGAAGGCTATGATTATAGTGCGGAAAATGATGAAACAGGTGATACAGATGAACCGGTTTCCGCGTATGAGACTGTAATGAAGATGGTAGAGCAAGGCATAGATAAAAAAATAGCGATCAAAGAGGCCTCGGTAAAGCTTGGCTTAAGCAAACGTGAGGTCTATCAAGCTGTGTTAGAAGCAGAAAAAAAAGTACTATAAGCAGGCATTTGCCTCGCTTATAGTACTTTATGTAAGGTTAGATTAGTTTTCGGATGGTTGTTGCAGAGCTGTTGCGCATTCAGAGCAAACATTTTTGCCTTTGTATTTTGTAACATTATCAGCGTTGCCGCAGAATACACAAGCACAAGATGGTTCATATTTGCGAAGAACGATGCGATCTTGGTCTACATAAATTTCTAAAGCATCTTTTTCTTCAATAGAAAGGGTACGGCGTAATTCGATAGGGATTACTACTCTACCTAATTCGTCCACTTTACGTACAATACCAGTTGATTTCATATTAATCTCTCCTTTAATTTCTTATTCAACAATGTTCGACAAATTCCGTCTAACTAAATAATACCAGATATTGCAATTGGTGTCAACCCTAATAATTCCAAAAAAGTCAGACTTTTTTTGTTTTAAATAAAATAATGCAATTTTCTAGTACATTATAGCACATAATGTAGAATTGTGTCGAATGTTTTTATTAAAATAATTATAACAATTGATTATAAATTTTTTATGAATTTATCATAAAATTTTCAAATTATTGATGTTTGTTGCTGTAGAGGAAATTTGGTGATAATATAAAAAGATATGACGCATATTGTGTTATTTGATACGTAGAGCATCTTTGCTTTTTATGTAGGAAAAGTTTCAATTGTTTCTATTTTATAAATGTTTTATTTGAAAGGGGTTTATTTTTCATGGAAAAAAAATCATTCTATATAACAACGCCAATTTATTATCCTAGTGATAAGTTGCATATCGGACATGCATATTGTACGACAATTGCCGATTCGATTGCCCGTTACAGACGGCTCTCAGGCTACGATGTACTATTTTTAACAGGTTCTGATGAGCACGGCCAAAAAATTCAACGCAAAGCGAGTGAACAAGGCGTTACACCACTACAATATGTCGATAAAATCGTGGACGGGTTCCAAGACTTATGGAAGCGTTTAAATATTTCTAATGATGATTTTATTCGAACAACCGAAGAACGTCATCATAAAGTAGTACAAGCAATCTTTAAAAAAATCTACGAACAAGGTGATATCTATAAAAGTAATTATGAAGGCTTATATTGTACGCCTTGTGAAACTTTTTGGCTCGAACGTCAATTGGTAGATGGAAAATGTCCAGATTGTGGTCGTCCTGTAGAAGCTGTACAAGAAGAAAGTTATTTCTTCCGCATGTCAAAATATCAAGAGCGTTTACTTACGTTTATTGATGAAAATCCTGACTTTATTCAGCCAGTTTCCCGTCGTAATGAAATGATTAACTTCATTAAAGGTGGACTTGAAGATCTTTGTATTTCTAGAACTACATTTGACTGGGGAATTCCCGTACCAATTGATGAAAAGCATGTCATTTATGTATGGTTTGACGCATTAACAAACTACATAACAGCGGCTGGGTATTTATCTGATGATGCGAAGTTTGCAAAATACTGGCCAGCAGACATTCATTTGGTTGGTAAAGAAATCGTCCGCTTTCATTCGATTATTTGGCCAATTATTTTAATGGCGCTTGGGTTAGAATTACCGAAAAAGGTGTATGGACATGGCTGGTTAATTGTAGAAGGCGACAAAATGTCAAAATCCAAAGGAAATGTTGTTGATCCAGTAGGATTGATTGAGGAATTTGGTGCGGATACAATTCGTTACTTCTTGCTACGAGAAATTAATCTTGGAATGGATGGTAATTTCTCACGTGATGCACTGATACAACGAATCAATTCTGATCTTGCCAATGATCTTGGTAATTTACTGCATCGTACCTTAAGTATGGTTGAAAAATTTAACGGTGGTGTATTAGAAGCGCCAAATGAAGCGGATGAAGTAGATACTTCGCTTATCGAACTTGCCAACAAGACAGTAGCAGATTATGAAAAAATGATGGATAACATGGATATTAGTCCAACAATCAAATCAGTTTGGGCATTCATCAGTCGTACCAATAAATATATTGATGAAACTGCGCCTTGGGCATTGGCGAAAGATCCTGCGAAAAAAGGCCGCTTGAATACCGTAATGTATAATTTAGTAGAAAGTTTACGGATAATCAGTGTTTTAATCTCGCCATTTATGCCGAATACTGCACCAAAGATTTGGGCACAGTTAGGGATTGAAAAAGACTTTGCTAGCGTACAATTAGTTGACATAAAAACTTGGGGACAAACTCCAGTTGGGACGAAAGTAAATAAACCAGAACAAATTTTTCCTCGTATCGAAGAGGAAAAAGAAACTGTAGAAGTAAAATTAGAGAAAAAAGCACCTGTTGCAAAGGTTGAGGTGAAAATGGCAGCAGAAGCTGAAACAAGTGAAATTACGATTGATGAGTTTGCAAAAATGGATTTGCGCGTGGTAAAAGTCGTAGCAGCAGAGAAGGTAAAAAAAGCAGATAAACTTCTTATGTTGACTGTTGATTTAGGAACTGAACATCGGACGATTATTTCTGGAATTGCAAAGCATTATGAACCAGAAGCTTTGGTTGGTAAAACTGTTGTGATGGTTGTCAATTTAAAGCCGGCCAAAATTCGTGGTGTAGTGTCTCATGGCATGGTGCTCGCAGCATCAATCGATGAAGTGCTCAAAGTAGTAGAAATAGATATGCCAGTAGGTAGTAAGGTGAAATAAGAATGTTATTTGATTCGCATGCACATATAGATGATGAAAAATTTGATGAGGACCGTTTGGCGGTGATTGCTCGGGCAAAAGAAAATGGCGTTGGTCATTTTATCAATGTTGGTGCTGATATGGAATCTTCCCGGCGCTCAATCAAACTTGCTGAAGAACATGAAGAAATTTACGCTGTAGTTGGTGTTCATCCGCACGAAGCGGAAAAAGTGATAAAATCAGATTATGATCAAATTGCCCAGTGGACCCAGCACCCTAGAGTCGTTGGCGTTGGAGAGATTGGCCTAGATTATTATTATGATCTTGCTCCGCGTGAGCTGCAAAAAGAGGTTTTTATTCGCCAACTAGATGTCTCTCGGCAAATGCATATGCCTGTTAGCATTCATAATCGCGATGCTCACGGTGATACACTTTCCATACTAAAGCGTGAAGGCAAAGGTCTTGTTGGTGTTGTACATTGCTTTGCTGGTAGTATGGAAATGGCGAAAGAGCTAATTAAACTGGGCTGGTACCTTGGCGTGGATGGCCCTGTTACCTTTAAGAACGCAGCAAAATTGCCAGAAATCATGGCAAGTATTCCGTTGGAACGGCTTTTGATTGAAACGGATAGTCCGTATTTAACGCCAGTACCATTCAGGGGAAAAAGAAATGAGCCAGCTTATGTAAGATTTGTGGCAGAACATGTTGCTGCATTACGTAATATTGATTTTGAAACCTTTGCGAAAGTAACCACGCAAAATGTGTGTGATTTATTTGCAATAAAGTTATAAAGAAAAGAAACTATCGCAAAAATAAAATGCAATAGTTTCTTTTTTTTACTATTTTATGAATAATTTTTCCAGATATTGCATATGATTACTATGTAAAGTGTTGAATAATTTTCGACATTAATTTAACGACTTTTGCATAAATTATAACAATGGAGGAAATATTTTTTTTGGATAAAAATACAAGTAATGTTTGACAAAAAAATATTTACATGTTATAATGCACAAGTTCTTTTAAAGGGGGAATTCAATGAGTAAAAAAGTAATATTTTCCAGAAAAAAAACCATAATGATTTCTATTTTGATACTAATAATGGCTTTAGTATCAGGCTTCGTTTGGGGGCAAAAAAGCGTCCAAGTTGTAGCTGATGGCAAAATGATGACAGTAAATACATTGAAGAGTAATCCTATACAAATTATTGAGCAAGCAGGCGTTAAATTAGAAGCGCAAGATGAATACCGTTTATCGACAAAGAATGTAAAAGATAATACCGTTATTACCGTTTATCGAGCTGTTCCTGTTACCGTTAATTACAAAGGTGAAAGCAATCAAATGCTCACAGGCAAACCAACTGTAGGTGAACTCCTCGACGAATTAAAAATCACAGGTGAGGCAATTAGAGTCGAACCTAGTCCAGAAACGAAAATTACAGCTGATGTTAATATAAAGGTCGTAGTAATATCCGAGCAAAATATTGAACGTGAAGAAGAACAAGAATATGAAGTGATTCGTCAGCCAGATACTACGATGGAAAAAGGAAATGAAGAAGTCGTACAATATGGCGAAAATGGTACAAAATTGACAACCGTAAAAGTCCATTATGATGATGGTGTAAAAGTAAAAGAAGAAGTTCTGAGTGAAAAAATTATAAAACCTGCAAAGCCAGAAGTGATCAAAGTCGGTGCTCGTAATACCGTAGATACTTCTCGTGGCGCAATGAGATTTAGACGTGCTGTTTACATGGAAGCAACTGCTTACTTGCCAACTGACGGTAATGGCAATGGTATTACTGCAACAGGGATGGCTGCTAGACATGGGGTTGTTGCGGTAGATCCGAATGTAATTCCTCTAGGCACGAGATTATATATTCCAGGTTATGGTATGGCGATTGCTGCCGATACTGGTGGCGCTATAAACGGTAATATCATCGATTTATGTGTAGAAGATTATGGTGAGGCTATCAGTTTTGGCCGACGTACAGTTAAAGTCTATATATTAGAATAACTAAATTGGGGCTGTTGCAAAATAATCTTGCGACAGCTCTTCGTTTGTACTGCAAAGGTTGCTTTGCCATGTTAAAATGGTAGTTATAACTATTTCGAAAATAAAGTGGGTTTTAAGATGATAAAAGAAGTACTGGTAGTAGAAGGAAAGCAAGATGTGATTGCGATTCATAAGGCAGTAGAAGCGGATTGTATCATCACAGGTGGTTTTAGTTTAAAACCGTATACAATTGAGAATATTCGTCAAGCCTATGAAAAGCGTGGTATAATCATTTTGACTGATCCGGATGGAGCAGGCGAGCGCATTCGCAAGTATCTCAGCAAACGTTTCCCAAATGCGAAGCATGCTTTTGTGCCAAAGGAAGATGCAACTGCCAATAATGATATTGGTATTGAGCAGGCTTCGCCAGAAGCGATTCTGCGGGCGTTAGAGAAGGTTCGTTACTTAGAGTGGACACCAGCGCAAACTTTTACAGCAACGGATTTGATTGCTGCTGGCTTAAGTGGTTTTGCAAAAGCGTCAGAAAGACGAGCGAAAATTGGAGCAGTGCTAGGGATTGGGTATGCCAACGCTAAGACATTTTTAACGAGACTAAATAATTATGGTGTTACGGAAGCGGAATTTGCTCGTGCATTGGACGCTTTGGATGCCGATACAGTAGAGGAGACTATGACTGAATGATTCAGCCTACAATCGCAAAACGCGAAGTAACAAAATATATTTTAAAAACCTTTGATATTCATACGAGCAAGAAACTTGGGCAAAACTTCTTAATTGATGAAGGCATCGTCCAAGAGATCGTCAACGCTGCTGATATTCAAGAAGGAGAAACCATTCTTGAAGTTGGTCCTGGTATCGGTACTTTGACGCAAGGACTAGCGGAAGCAAAAGCAAACGTTGTGGCAGTTGAACTGGATAACCGCTTGCCAGAAGTGCTAGCAAAAACACTAGAAGGGTATGACAATGTACGTATTGTGCATGGTGATATTTTAAAAGTAAATATTCCTGAAATTGTTGAAGGTAAAAACTTCAAAGTAGTTGCCAACTTACCATACTATATTACGACACCAATCATTATGGCACTCTTAGAACAAAAATTGCCGGTAACGAAAATTGTTACAATGATTCAAAAAGAAGTAGCTGATCGCATGGTAGCAAAACCAGGTAAAAAAGATTATGGCGCTTTATCGGTAGCGGTGCAATATTATACAATGCCAGAAATCGTTGCCCATGTTCCGCCAAAATCGTTTATTCCGGCACCAGCTGTTGACTCTGTGGTGATTCGCTGCAATGTGCGCCCAGAGCCAGCGGTAAAAGTAATTAGTGAAAAGATGTTTTTCCGTGTAGTAAAAGCAGCGTTTTCACAACGTCGTAAAACTTTAAGCAATTCTTTAAAGACAATGGGAATTGCTGTCGAAGTGATCAAAAAGGCGATTGAGGATGCCAATATCGATGGTACGAGGAGAGGGGAAACCTTAACTCTGGAAGAGTTTGCTACCATCGCTGATAATATTGAAAACATCAACTGATAGAGGCAAACTATGGACAGGTAGGTCGCGGGTCGGCGATAAGCACTCATCTGCGTTGTTACAGTAAGGTGCTGCTCGTCGACGTACGAAAGTACGACTCCTTTGCAACTCCTTACTGTGCCTAGCATATGAGCACTTCTCGCCAACCGGCAGCCTATCTTCGTACTAGTCTATAAGTAGAATGGATTTAGATATGTTCTAAATCATAGACACAAATATTTTATTTTGTCTACAATCTGAGGCAGCCAAACGGCTGCCTTTTTGCGATAGGCTAAGAATAGTTTTAGTAAATCTTTTTAGTGTGTATGTTATAATAAAATTATTGATGGTCAGACCTGACATGAAGGCTTGTTTAGATAAAAAGGGACGTAGTAAAAACGAAGGAAGTGACACGGATGAAGATGGTATCTTGGAATGTCAATGGGCTTAGAGCTTGCTTGGAAAAAGGATTTATCGAATATTTTAAAACGCTAAATGCGGATATCTTTTGTTTACAAGAAACGAAAATGCAGCAGGGGCAAGCGGAGGTGAATCTTGACGGCTATCAACAATATTGGAATAGTGCGGCAAAAAAAGGGTATTCCGGTACAGCAATCTTTACGAGGATTGCACCGAGTAGTGTTCAATATGGGATGGGGATAGAAGAGCACGATCAAGAAGGCCGAGTCATTACCTTAGAATTTGCGGCATTTTATTTGGTCAACGTTTATACACCAAACTCTAAACGTGAGCTAGAACGGTTAGAGTATCGCATGCGATGGGAAGACGATTTTAGAAGTTATTTGATTGCATTAGACGAAAAAAAGCCAGTGATTGTTTGCGGTGATTTAAACGTTGCCCATCAAGAAATTGACCTTAAAAATCCTAAAACGAATCGCAATAATGCTGGTTTTACAGATGAGGAAAGAGCTAAAATGAGCACATTGCTCAGTGTTGGCTTTATCGATAGTTTCCGGTACTTATATCCTGAGCAGGTTGATATTTATAGCTGGTGGTCCTATATGCGGCAAGCACGCGCAAATAACGCAGGGTGGAGAATTGATTATTTTATTGTTTCTGACCAAATAAAAAACGAAATTAAACAAGCAGCCATTCATAACGAAGTTTTTGGCAGTGATCACTGTCCGGTTAGTTTAGAAATATTTTAAATGTATAAAGAAAAAACGTTCGGCTTAAATTTGATAATTCAGGCCGAACGTTTTTTTGTATTAATTAAATATCCCAATGGCATTTATCTAGTGGCGGTGTTGCCTTATCGATATCATTTAGAATCCAAGAGGCGTTATCATGGTCGGCGGAGAAAGCAATTTCGAGGGCCTCTTTAAACTCTTCTTTCACTTCCATGAAAGAAATTGCTTTATGCATAAAGTCTTTGGCGATTAAGGTTGTCCCATTTGATCCAGCAACTTGCGCCTTAAAGCGATATGCATAATAAAGGTAACTGTTATGTTCAATTGGAATTTCTTCATAAATTTCAATTTTTTCATTTGTTTCAGCGACAGCGATGCTTGTTTTATTTTGCATATGTAAGGTAATCCAACGATCAGCCCATAGTTCACCGCGTAAGATATATTTGTACAAGAAGTCTGTACCCTCAGCCAATTCAATGGCTAAGCTAATATGATGCAGCGCTTCTTCAAGTTTATCTTTTTCCTCGCGTAAGCAGGCACTCAAACGTTGCAGAGCAAAAACTTTTTCCTCTACATCTTCTGGGTTTTCCTCGTTTGTTTCGACTTCAACTATGGTTTTAAATAATTCGATTGCTGTGGCAGTTTTATCAAAATTAGGCATAGCTAAAAAATGGGCTAATCTAGCACGTACATGCCAGTCATCATAACCACCATGAAATAGAGAATGCGGCGGTTTTAAGTTGCTTTCCATGACTAAATCAACAAGGTCATTAAATTCGTTTGTATCCATATAAGATCACTCCCGTGCTATAGTTTTATCAAACAAATTATATCATATACAATAATTAAGCGTTAGTAAAGGTATTGTAATTTAAGATTTAAGTGAAGAATAAAATTTTAGACAGCTAATTAGTCGGAACTTATAGAATATTACAAATAATAAAAGAATGTAATATGTTTGTATATTTATGCATAAAATTGATGTGAGAATAATTGTCGCTTTTGTTAAGAAATATTAGAGAAAATTTTAAAATAAATAAAGACAATTAGTGAAGAATCCAGAAAATAAAGGCTCGGATAAAAATGCTTAAATTTTGTATAATGTTAAATTGTTTAAATATTACAACTATTCCATGTGAAATATAGCACGTTAAAAATTTCTCAAAATGAATAAGTTCATAAAATAACTTGCATTTTTATGCGATTATGACTAGTTGCCAGAGAAAAACAATGCTATAATACTTTTTAGAACTTATAGTTTTATTGTTATTATTTATCGGATAAACATATAAAGTGGCATGTACACTAAATTTTAAGGAATTGAGGATTGGAATATGGCTGATAAAACTATGGAAATGTATGACCCAAAAGGATTTACGTTAAAAGAGGCGGTGGCTGAAGCAAAGCGCTGTTTAAACTGTGTAAAGCCACATTGTCGCAGTGGTTGTCCAATTGAAAATGAAATTCCAGCATTTATTAGAGAACTTGCCAATGGAAATCTCGGTCAAGCAAGTGCAGTAATTGCGCGTCGTAGTAATCTTCCTGCCGTTTGTGGACGCGTATGCCCACGGGAAAAACAATGTGAAGGCGCTTGTGTCTTAACTGCAGAAGGACAGGGAATACAAATCGGTAAACTAGAACGGTTTGTGGCAGATCTTGATGGCGATTTAGAAATTACGCCATTGCCTAAGTTGTGGGAAGAAAAAGGTAAAGTAGCAGTTATCGGTTCTGGGCCTGCGGGGCTTACCGTTGCTGGTGACTTAGCGAAAATGGGCTTTAAAGTCGCTGTTTTCGATGCCCAATCTGAACCTGGTGGAGTTTTGATGTATGGAATCCCAGCTTTCCGTCTGTCTAAAACTGTGGTTAGACGAGAAATTCAGAAAATTGAACGCCTTGGCGTGCAATTTAGAACCAATGTTATGGTTGGCCAAGATTTAACTTTAGATGACATATTTGCGCAAGGTTTTGATGCTATTTTTGTAGGAACAGGTAATTCCTTAGCAAAAACGCTTAATATAGAAGGTAAAGGTTTACCTGGTGTTGTTGAAGCAACGTATTTATTGCAAGTGGTAGCCCTTGCGAATAAAGGCAGTGTTGACCGTGAGGAAGTGCCAATTCACGCTGGTGATCATGTAATCATCATTGGTGCTGGTAACGTAGCAATGGATGCGGCGAGAACAGCAAAGCGTCAAAAAGCAGCGAAGGTAACGGTAATATTCCGCGAAACAGAAGAAAGAGTTGCGGCATTGCCATCGGAAGTAGAAGTTGCTAAAGAAGAAGGCATTGTTTTTACAGAATTAAGAAGTCCGGTGAAATTTGTTGGGGATACGAAAGTAACTGGGTTAGAATGTGAACTACGTGAAGTTCGTGATGATAAAGTTGTTGGTACTGGGGAGTTCGAAACGATTCCTGCAGACAAAGTGGTCATTGCAATTGGTCAAAAACCAGCGGCACGGATTGTTGCAACAACAAAAGGAATTGAAGTTAACGAAGGTGGTTTTGTAAAAACAAAAGATCGTCCTTATGGTATGAGTACACGTCATGGGATTTTTTCTGGTGGTGATGTTGTGCATGGGCCAGCAACCGTAGTTCGTGCAATGAAAGATGCGAAAAAGGTTGCATTAGGGATTGCGCAGTATGTCGAGGCAAAGAAACTGATGGAAGAATGCGGTTTGAAAATAAAAGAATAGTTTTATACATAGATAAAAAACGAGGCAATGCATTTTTAAAAGTGCATTGCTTCCAGCCTGTAGACAAACTATGGACAGACAGGCCGCGGGTCGGCGATAAGCACTCATCTGCGCCCTCCGGTAAGGTGTTGCTCGTCGACGTACGAAAGTACGACTCCTTCACAACCCCTTACCGTACCTAGCATTTGAGCACTTCTCACCAACCGGCAGCCTATCTTCGTACTAGTTTATAAGTGGAGTGGATTTAGATATTTCTAAATCATCGACACAAATATTTTATTTTGTCGGCAACCTGGAGGCAATACACTTTAAAAAGTGTATTGCCTCATTTTTTTATATATAACACATTAAACTTTTCTGAGGATTGCTATATGTATAAATCTTTAGTGCTTTCTATACAGTTAGAAGAGTATTTTAAAAATCGCGTTTATAATGATACATTTGATAGAATGTGCCTTGCGCTTGCATTAATTCATCAAATTTGCCTTGTTCAATAATTTTGCCGCCTGCCATAACTAAAATTTGATCCATCTTTTCTAAGCCGATGAGATGATGCGTGACGAGAAGCATCGTGCGATGGTTTAAGGTTTTTTCAATCGTATTCATGACTTTTCTTTCTGTGATAGGGTCGAGACCGACGGTTGGTTCATCTAAGATTAGGATGGGAGCTGGTTTCAATAATGCTCTGGCAATTGCAAGCCGTTGCCGTTGTCCACCAGAAAGTAATTTTCCATTTTGTCCTACTTTGGTTTGTAGTCCGCTTGGTAGTGAGGCCACTAACTCACTAAGTTCTGCTTGAGCAATGGCATTCAACAAATCTTCTTGACTCGCATTAGGATTGGCCAGCAGAAGATTTTCTTCTAAACTAGCATTAAAAATATGCGTATGTTGCGCTACCACATTAAAATATTGGCGGAGATTTTCTGCGTTGCTGCGTTTATAGTCAATGTTACCAAGTTTTACAGACCCGCTTTGATATTCCCAGAAACGCAGCAGTACGTTAATTAGCGTACTTTTACCACAGCCGCTTGCACCAACAATCGCGATGCGTTCTCCGGTTTTTAAGTGAAAAGAAACATCGTGTAAGATCTGGTGATTGTTTTGATAAGAGAAGTTTAAATTTTCTACGGCGATATCTAAAGATTTGCTATCTAAAAAAGTCTTAGCTTGTGGTAAATCCTGAATTGGAGTATCGCTTTCGATGATATGAAAGACTTGCTTGGCAGCGGACATACTTTCGCTGTAGTAATGCCATACCACGGGTAAGACTAGAACGGTTTCAAAACTGCTTTGTAGTGCTAAGGTAAATACTGCGAGCGTTACGCCGGTGATTTGCCCTCCATTCACCAATGGAATAAGCAGTAAGAGCATACACCAAATGCTGAAGTTAGCGATGAAGTTGGCGCCGGCTTCGGTTAAGGAGTTAATGCGAAATACTTTATTTTGATTTTTGTTTATTTGTTGGGTACATTGTTTGAATATTTGCTGGGTGTGGTCTGTATAGCGAAACGCAATCACTTCAGTAATGCCTGTGATGGCATCAATGCAACTGGTTTTAAAGTGCATTTGCTCTGTTAGCAATGTATTGCTATTGTTTTTATTCAAGCGATAAATCACAAAAGGAATCACAAGGCCGATGAGTAAAAAAGCGGCTGATAAGAGCAAAGCTAAGTGTGGTGAATAGTAGCAAAGAATGATATCGAGTGTAATCAGTACCGTAAATGCAGTAATTGGCGGCGCCATTACACGCAAATAAAAATCTTTGAGTGTATCGATATTATGAATGAGTAGGCTGAAAAGTTCGCCGCTTTGCCATTCGCTTAGTTTTGCCGGCGCGAGTGGTTCTATTTTCTGATAGCACCAGACACGAAGCTTAGTCAAAATACGAAAAGTGGCATCGTGTGACACATAACGTTCTGCATAGCGAAATATTGCGCGGGAAATACCGAAAAAGCGCACAGCGACGATCGCTAAGGAAAGTTCATAGAGAAACGGGTGCAGAGCAGCACTGGCGATGAGGTAAGCTGCTGCTGCCATGAGTGAAATAGAACTAGCGATGCTGCACCAAGCCAGAAAAAGAGCTAAGAGCATCGTTGGCAGTACGGGTAATATCAGTTTCGTTAATTTAAAAAATGTGTTCATCGTTCACCTCTATAGGCCATGAGCATAGTGAAATAAGCACCACGCTCTAAAATCAGTTCCTCATGCGTACCTACTTCGCTGACTTTCCCGTTGTCCATGACAATCACTTTATCCGCGCTTTCAACGCAGCGTAGGCGATGTGCGATTGTAATCGTTGTTTTTCCTTCGGTAAGGGCGGTTAAAGCACGTGTGATATCGGCTTCTGTATTGACGTCTAGACCTGCTGTAGCCTCATCTAAAATGATCAGCGAAGCGTTTTGCAGGAAAGTTCTAGCGATAGCAATGCGGCGCATTTGACCACCGCTTAATTTGTGTCCACCTTCGCCGAGCTTAGTCTGATAGCCTAGTGGTAACTCTTCAATAAATTCATGCGCCATCGCTGCTTTAGCCGCGGCTTGGATATCATCTAAGGTAGCGGTATAGTTGGATAATGCGATATTTTCAGCTACTGTTTGAGCAAAGATATGTGGTGATTGAGGGACGTAGACGATATTTTTAAGCCAGTCCTGCTGCTTAATGTCGGTTAATGGTATCTGATTCACTAAAATATCCCCAGATTGCGGTTCAATAAATTTTAATAATAAGTTGAAAATCGTCGTTTTGCCAGCACCACTTGCGCCGACAATGGCAACATGTTCGCCAGCTTTGATGGTAAAATTCAAATTGTTTAAAATAGGGCGTTTGGCATCGTAAGCAAATGTAACTGATTTGAACGTAAGCCCAATAGTGCTTTGTTTATCAAAAATCGTTGCTTTGGTATTGTCATCCATGTTTTCTGTTGGTGTTTTGAGAACTTGATAAATACGGTCAGCCGCTGTTGTGCCTGACATCGAGGCGTGAAAGGCTGTGCCGAGTTGGCGTAGGGGTAGATAAAATTCTGGTGCAAGAAGTAGCAGGAAAAATGCCGTAAAGAAAGTAATCCCTTGATCTAATAATCGTAAGCCAACCGTAACGGCAACCAAAGCAACACTAAGTGTTGCAACAAGTTCTAGTACCAGGGCGGATAAAAAAGCAAGGCGGAGAACTTTTAAAGTAATATCGCGAAATTCATTGCTGAGTTTTTCGATGATTTTAATTTGCGCAATACTCTGATTAAAAATTTTCAGCGTTGTGAGTCCTTCGATGACGTCGAGAAAATGAGCGCTAATATGTGCTAAGGTTTGCCATTGCTCCTTATTTTCTTTACTAGCGAGTCTGCCAATAAGTGTCATAAAAATAGGAATAAGTGGAGCGGTGAGTAAAAAAATAATCGCTGTTTTGAAATCAACAGGTAAGACGACGACAAAGATTAAAATTGGAATAAGTGCAGTACTGATGATTTGCGGTAAGAACTTTGTAAAATAATCATCTAAATGATCAATTCCCTCAGTAAGTAAATTGATGAGTTCACCCGTTTGCTCTTTGGCTAAAGGAATTGGACCAAGGCGTAGAAGGTGATTAAGCAAGCGTGCGCGTAAATCACCTTTTATGTTTTGCGCGATACTGTGGGCGACATTTTCACTAAGCCATATAAGGATTGACTTTGCGAAAATAACGAAAAGTAGTATCGCAAGAGGCGATACTACTTCTGATAAAAGAAGTTTTTCTAAAAATACACCATTGATGATTGTTGTCATCTCATAAGCAGTCAATACGATACAGATTGCATTGAGTGAACTTAGGGCAATTAATTTAAAAAAACGATGTCTATATAGTTTTGCTTCGGTAACTAAGCGTTTATCTAGCATGAATTTTAATACTCCAAATTTTTAGCTGTAACCCTCTTGCGAAATACCCAGTAAGTCCAACCTTGATAAATGAGAACCACTGGAACCAAACATAATGCCGCAACAGTCATGATTTGCAATGTATAAACAGAAGATGAGGCGTTATAAATATTTAAGCTCCAAGCTGGATTCAAACTAGAAACCATTAAGCGAGGGAAGAGCCCAGCAAAGAATGCAATGGTTGTTAGCACGATTGCCAGTGAACTCATTATAAAGCCTAAAGTATATTTTTTCAACCAAGCAAAAGCGTAACCTGCTACAAATAATATTGCAGCTAAGATTAGACTAATAGCGGCAAGTGTGCTCGCGAATAAATCGGTATTGGTATACGTAAGAATCATGCAGGCAACAAAGGAAGCCGCAGCAATAATACCTACTTTTAAAGCGATTTCACGTGTTTTATCAATCATGCTTGTGTTTTCTACACGAAGGGAAAGAAACATTGCTCCGTGAAAAATGAAAACAAACAAGAATGCGAGTCCACCAATGATTGTATAAGGTGTCAACAAATCAAAGAAAGTACCAACATAGATCATATGCTCATTAATCTTGATTCCTTGTATCAAATTGGTTACGGCAACGCCCCAAAGAAGAGCAGGAATCGCACTGCTGATGCAAAGTGTCCAATCCCAGGTGTTACGCCAAGTTAAATTCTCATCTTTGCTGCGAAATTCAAAAGTTACGCCGCGGGCAATGAGTGCGAGCAACATGAGAAAGAGTGCCAAGTAAAAACTACTAAACATTGTAGCATATACGTGCGGAAATGCAGCGAAAAGCGCACCACCAGCGGTAATCATCCAAACCTCATTGCCATCCCAAACTGGCCCAATTGTATTAATAATGATGCGGCGCTGTGTATCTGTTTTGCCTAAGAATGGCAATAAAATGCCAACACCGTAATCGAAGCCTTCGAGGAAGAAGAAACCGATAAAAAGAACCGTAATTAAAACAAACCAAATGATATTTAAGTCCATCATGCTTTACCACCTTTCACTGATTGTAAAGGAGCTTCGGGACCCTTCTTTATAAACTTGACCGCAATATAGATTGCAACGATTGCAAGAATCGTATAAATCAGCGTAAAACCGACTAAAGATATCCATATTTCTGTATTCGTGATGTTTTGTGAAATACCATCGCTGACTTTTTGTAAACCAACAACAATCCAAGGTTGTCTCCCACCTTCTGTGACATACCAACCAGTCGAGTTTGCGATATATGGTAATGGTAAAGCATATAGTAGTGCTTTTAAAGCGATTGGATACTCCATAATCTTATTTTTGAAAATAAGGAATGCATTGATAAAAGCGATACCAATCATCAAAATGCCGGCAAGAACCATGATACGGAAACTCCAGAATAAACCGGGTACATCGGGAATATAATTCCCTACGCCAAATTGCTGCTGATTTGCTATTTGCAAATCTTTTAAGCCTTTTATTTCACCATCAAACTTATTAAAAGCCATAAAAGATAATAACCCAGGGACTGCTACTTGTGAAGTATTTTTTTGGTTCTTTTGATCAATTGATGTATAGATGGTAAATGGAGCTGGATTTTCCGACTCCCATAATGCTTCGAGTGAAGCTAGTTTCATGGGTTGTGTATTTACTAGCGATTGCGCTTGCATATGTCCGCTGCCCATAACCGCCAATAAACCAATAATAGTCCAAACAAGACCAAGTTTCATCGTGCTTGTAAATAATTCCATATGTGTTTTCTGTAATAAATGATAAGCACTGATAGAAATAACAAAGAAACCAGCCGTTACGATGCCAGATAAAACAGTATGAGAAAATTGCCCAGCAACATAAGGGTTTGTAAGTAATGCGATAAAATCAGTCATTTCAGCACGACCATTGTTGATGGTGTAACCAACAGGGTGTTGCATAAAAGAGTTTGCAACTAAAATCCAATAAGAAGATAAGTTGCTGCCAAATGCGACTAGCCAAATACAAAGTAAATGAGTACTTTTCGATAATCTATCCCAACCAAAGATCCATAGTCCCATAAAAGTAGATTCTAAAAAAAATGCTGTTAAAGCTTCAAGCGCGAGTGGGGCACCAAAAATATCACCCATAAAACGTGAGTATTCTGACCAATTCATGCCAAAGTGAAATTCTTGTACAATCCCGGTGACAACACCCATTGCAAAATTAACTAAAAAAAGTTTGCCCCAAAATTTCGTCATTTGTTTATAACGATCATTATTGGTTCGTACATACATTGTTTCTAGTAGTGCTATAAACAATGATAAACCTAAGGTTAAGGGGATGAAAAGAAAATGATACGTTGTTGTTATTGCAAATTGTAATCTTGATAATAAAACCTCATCCATTGGTAATCACCTCTCCTAAATATAAATACACTCAATCTAATTAAAGTATAAAACTCCCAGTTAAAGAATGTCAACAATAATTTTTATTAAGCGATAAAAATTATTGAAAAACAAAGGTAAAACACTAGAAAAAGTTTACAAATTAATTTAAAAACCTATAATTTTTTAAAATCAAATGTAAAAATAAAAATTTAAAAAATGTTTTTACTATAGTATAATGGAAACATAAGAAAAATTTATCAGAGTACATGCTTGTGAAAGTTGGAGAGCGTTATGGAAAATAATAAATTTTTAACAATCGCAGATGATATTGCCTGTGGCATTGCTCAGTTTATTTACGATGGTAAATTTAAATTATCGTATGCCAATCAAGGCTTCTTTGACTTAATGGGATATACATGTGCAGAGTATAATGTGCTATTTGAAGATACTTGTGGGATGAGCATTGAAAAAGGTGAACTATTAAAAATTCAAGCAATAATGCAAGACCAACTTTGTACAAGTGATCGACTGCAAATGGAATATCAACATATCATGCCAGACAAAACCAGTAAGTGGATTGCAGTCGATGCAAAACGAAGTATCAATGAAAATGGTCAAGTAATCTTTCGTGGTATTTTTATTGATATTACGGATTGTAAAAAAAGACAACAGGTGGTTGAACTAGAAACTGAGCCATTAAAGGAACAGTCTAAGCTAGATTCATTTACTGGCGTTTATAATAAAAGAGCTGTTGCAGAGGTTGTAGATCGTTATTTGCAAACGAGCAGACAAGATACGAAACATGCGTTAATGCTGATAAAAATTGATAATTTAAAGCAAATTAATGAAGAAATTGGCCATTTATTTGGTGATGCGGTACTGCTTGATATCTCTACGGAATTGAAAAATGAATTTATGGCAACGGAAATCATCGGGCGCGTTGGTGGCGACAATTTTGTCATTTTATTTAAGAATATTCAATCTATTTCACATGTAGAGGAAAAGGTAAATGCGGTATATAATATTTTTCGCCATGTTTATTCAGGTGAAAATAAAGCGCAGCATGTTTTTAGTAATCTGGGAATTGCTTTGTTTCCAGAACATGGCCATGATTACCAAACGTTATTTCAAAACGCCGATAAAGCTTTATATGAAATAAAAAATACAAAAAAGGCAAGTTGTAAAATATATAATAAAAAAATAGAACAGGTTCCTTACTGTAATCAGCATAGCCAACATAGTTTACATTCTTACGTTTCAAAAGTAGAATATAGTAATCAATTAATCAATTACAATAAAAAAAACTACATGCTGGGTTTAATTAATATATTCGAAATACTCTTTGAGAGCAAGGATATTCGTAGTGGAATTAATATGGTATTGCGTATGCTGGGGAAACACTTTAATGTGAGTAGGGTTTATATTTTTGAAAATGATCGATTGAATGCAGATATAAATATTACTTATGAATGGTGTAATAAAGGAATCGAGTCGCGGATCAAAAAACATGAACAGTTTCGTTATTATGGAGTGGCGAAGGATAGATTGTTTTGCATAGAAGATTTAAGTAATCAAGAGGTTGTCCAGGCGACTCCAGCTACGCGTGTTTTAAAAACGTATTGGGATGCTTGCGATATCAAAGCAATTTTGCAATATGGTTTTTGTGAAAATGGCGATTTCAAAGGGACGATTGGTTTTGATGAATGTCGTGCGCCGCGAAAGTGGACGCAAGAAGAAATCGATTCTTTGATGATTGTAGCAAAATTCATTGCTTCTTATCTTGTGAAGATGAGAGCCCAAGAAGAAATTGAAAAATTGGCTTATATCGATACGTTGACAGGTATGTGGAATCTAAATAAATTCAAATTAAATGCCATGAAAATAGTGAATGAAGTCAATCATAATGGAACAAATCTGTATGCAATGGTTTGCCTTGACATAAAAAAACTTCGGTATATCAATGATATGTTTGGATTTGAGGTTGGTGATGAGATTCTAAAATATATTGCCAATCAATTAAAAAAGACGTTAGATTCAGATGTGATGTTTACACGGACAGAGGCGGATAAATTTTTTATATTGACAAAATATAAAAACAAAAAAACTTTAATAGAGTGGTTAGAAGCACTACATAATAAAATTCAGTATTACAATAGTACAAAAACAGGCTGCTATAAACTGGTGTTCAGCTGTGGTATTTATCTTTTAAAAGCAGACGGTAGTTCGATTAATGTGATTATAGATAAAGCAGATATTGCCAGAAGAAGTGCGAGAAGTGGTCATAATACAAGCTTTGTTTTTTATAATGATAACTTTCTGCAGGTTTTATTACGGGAAAAAGAGCTAGAGGATATGGCAGATGATGCTCTAATGCATAAAGAATTTATTACGTATTATCAGCCGAAAATAGAGCTGGCAACGGGAAAAATCAAAGGTGCGGAAGCGCTTGTCCGATGGATAAGCCCTAGCAAAGGCTTTATGTCGCCAGCTGATTTTCTGCCAGTGTTTGAGAAGAATGGTTTTATCGCAAAAATGGATTTTTATGTGTTTGAATTGGTGTATGCAAGTTTGCGTAAATGGCTTGATGCAGGTCGCGAAGTTGTGCCAATCTCCATTAATTTATCGAGGGTTTATTTAACGGATAGAATGTTTATTGATAAATTAGTAGAGTTATCTAAACAATACAACGTTCCAACAAAATACATAGAATTAGAGCTTACCGAAAGTGTGTTTACGGAAAACACCGCTAATATTATTGAACTAATGAAAAACTTGTGCAATTTAGGTTTTTCAATTTCCATTGATGATTTTGGTAGTGGTTACTCTTCGCTAAAATTACTGCGAGATTTACCAGTTGATTATTTAAAACTGGATAAAGCGTTTTTGGATAATGGCGCAGAAAATGACCGTGAGAAAATTATTATTGAATATGTCATTCAGATGGCAAAAAGGCTGGGGATAAAAGTCGTATCAGAAGGAGTGGAAACAGCAAACCAGGCAGAATTTCTTGCAAAGTGTTCGTGTGATTTGGCACAAGGTTATCTGTTTGCCAAACCAATGCCAATCGCTGATTTTGAAAAATTAATGTGGGAGCAAAAGTTAAGTTAGTGCTTTATCATGATAGCACTATTAAAGAAGACTTGTTATTGATTTTTACGGAGAGTGATCGGAGTCACAGAACAAGTTCGCGATATCATGTAAAATAAAATATGAAAATGAGGTGAAATATGAAAATTGCTATATTGGTTAGGGAAGAAACCATGCAGCGGTGTACTGGAAAAGGTTGTCTTAATGCTTTTTTTCGGAGAAAAGATGCTTTTGAGCGATATGAGGATGAGCTTGATCTTGAGCTTGTTGGGTTTTCTCACGCTGATGGTGATATTGATCGTAAAATTGAGACGATGACTAAAAATGGTGTGGATATCGTGCATTTATCATCTTGTATGCGGGGGAAAGCAGCAAATTATGAAGCTTTGGCAAAGCGCCTTAGTCAATACTTTGATGTTGTTGGATATACCCACGGGTCAGAAGAAGGTAAGGTACAAGAGACAATAAACATTAAAAAAGTTTTTAAGGCTAGTAATTAAACGTTGGCAATGGAGAGGGTGCAATTGCTGTCGAAGCACAGGGCGTGCAAAGGGCACTGATTTTTTCTGGAATTTGATACGGAATGGATTATAAAATGAGCCGTTGAGACCGATGATTTACCTTGGGGAAGGAGATCATATGAGGTCTTAACGGCTCATTTTATATTTCCGTTAAAATTTCGTCTAAGATATCAAAGCGGCGTTCGTTGTGATACCCAATATAGTTTTTTTCTTGCCATTTACGGGTGCGGGGTTCATTTTTATAGATAGAGATGGCCTCGATGCAGTCACCGACAATGGTATCAATGATTTTCGTACTATGGACACTACTCTTGACACAAGAGCCTAATAGGTAGTGCGGAATGGTAGTACCAATGTCAATTTTAAGTTTATATTTTTTGGCAAGGGCTAAAGAAACGGGGGGGATGGCCAATTCGTTTAAGGGGAGCGTTTGAAGTAATTTTTTTGATAATGCGTGTGGACCATGGGCTGGACTTGCTAGATTGATTCTTCTTTCTAAAGCCAATTCTTTGTTTAATTTTAAACGCCATTGAAAAGTTGGATTACATTTTTCGATATGACGAGGTGGGATTGGGTAACAGTTTGTTAGTGTCATATCAAGTTTTTGCGTGACTGCCGTGGTGAGGAGTTCTTTTAATTTATCGTTAAATGTACCGACCATATCACCATCGACAAATAATACAAGATCACTTCCCAGTGCTAAAGCGATTTTTGCACCGATGGCACGTGGAATATCGATACCGAGGCATTCATGAAAATAAAGTAACTGTAGTTTGGGAATCTTTAGATTCAGTGATTCATAAAGCGTAGTGTCACGACATCCATTGACGATGAGTATAATATGGTCAATCGGCAAGAGTGCTAGATTGCGTAAGACCGTTACGATGCGCCCCGCTTCATTTTTTGCTGGGACAATAGCAGATATCATACTGTTTTCACCTCGTTACATTGCTGGACTAAAGTTGATACAGTATATTATAAGGTAGGCGATTTTGCTACATGTAGGTATTTATGTAAGTCATTCCTTGACGTAGCAAATTTCATCCTTCCTACATAATATGAACTAACGAGGAGGGAGGGATCGGTGTGGTTGCGATTGGAGATTTGGTGGTGCGGAAATCTCATGGAAAAGATATTATTTTTAAAGTGATTGATATAGATAAGCCCGATATGGGACTAAATCGGTGTGTTTTAAAGGGAATGCATTTGCGATTGGTTGCAGATGCTCCAGTAGCTGATTTGGAAGCAATTACGGCGGAATGTCTACGAAATGAAGTTATAAAATTAGAACGCGTACAGCGGAGTTGTTTAGATCGCGCTTTTGATAGGCGCAAGGGAGAAAGACGAAAAAAGGATTTACTTAGAGGTGAGTCATCAAAAAAATATTCTTTTTTTGATGTGCCAGGGCGAGTGCTGCATATTGATGGTGACGAGGAATATTTAAAAATGTGTTTAAAGACATATAGCCAATTAAACATTGAAGCGGTTGGTCGCTGCATTGATGAAGGAAAGCAACCAGCATTTGTGACTGGCTTAGTAGAACAGTATCATCCTGATATTTTAGTCCTAACGGGGCATGATGCGCTGATCGGGGGCAAAAAAGATTTTAATGATATCAACAATTATCGGCATTCAAAATATTTTGTTGAATCAGTAAAGAAAGTTCGAGCGATAGAACCGAGTCGAGATGATTTGGTAATTTTTGCTGGTGCGTGTCAATCTTATTTTGAAGCAATTTTAGCAGCTGGAGCAAACTATGCTTCGGCACCGACGAGAATTTTTATTCATGCCTATGATCCTGTTTTTATCGCCGAAAAAGTTGCTTTTACACCGATTAATCGTACCGTGGATGTCAATGAAGCGATTGCTGCTTCGGTTACGGGAATTGAAGGAGTTGGTGGTGTTGAAACACGCGGCAAATTTCGCTTAGGATTACCGAAAACACCTTATGGCTATTAGGTGAAATATTACCAAAAGGATTTTGATCACTTGCATAGAATTTTAAATATTGTTCAAGAATTGTAGGCTTTGGATTTACAGAAAGGTATCTTTTTATGAACGATAAACAAGTATTGAAAAAACTGATGGTATGTTTAAGTATTCTGTCGTGGATCACGATTGCAGTTCCCGGTGTAACGACAAATTACGTTTATGCTGCCAAAGTTGAGACGAAGGCAACAGCAGACGAAGCGCAAGCGCTCTCCTTGTTAAATCAAGATCGCGCTAAGCAGGGGTTAGCACCGCTTGTTTATAATGCAGAGCTAAATAAACTTGCTGAAACTTATGCAGATGACATGATGAAACGTGGTTTTTTTGCTCACAATAATCCAGAAGGGCTTACCCCTTTTGACCGCATGGCAAAGGCCAAAATCACTTATTTATATGCGGGAGAAAATTTAGCGTTGAATGATACAATAGGAGCTGCAGAACTTGCTTTTATGAATAGCCCAACGCATCGTGAAAATATTTTGAATGCACATTATACTGAAGTCGGGATTGGCGTAAAATATGCACCGAATGGAAAAGTGTACGTAGTGCAAGAATTTATCGGGAAGTAAATCATTTTATAGAATAAGGGCGATTGCAAAGAGGTGCAATCGCCCTTATTCTATAAAAAGAAATCGTAGATTTTTTTTCACATAAATTTTATCCCAGTCATATATATAAATAGAAAACACAAAAGGGGTGAATGTGAGTGAAAGAGGAAAACAATCGTTATAATCATTATATGAATATGCCAGATTATTGTACTTTAGGTGCAGAAACTGGTCCAAAATCGATTATCGTTAGACAGGTGCTGGGCGAAACAGAGACGCAAAAAATTATAGATCTACATGTACGGGTACCATCTAAAAAACCATCAATTGAACAGATTGTTGATGTTTTTGTAAAAAATGTTGAAGTAAACAGCGTGGATGTTATCTCTGATAGAGTTATGGTGCGGGGGGAATTTGAAGTAAAAGCGATTTATGTTGCTTGCCTGCCGGATCAACCAGTGCATGCAGTAGAGATCAAACATTTAAAATTTTTACAGGATGTTGATATTTTGGGGGCAAGACGTGGTATGGATGCTGAGGCAACCGTTGGCGTCGAATTCGTTGATTATGATGTACCAGAAATGTCACGCGCGTATAAATATAAATACCATGGTGATATGGATGATGACATGGATGATGATATGGATCATTGTCACCACCATCATGATGATATGGATGATGACGACGACCCTTGCGATCCAATGGAACATCATAAGCATCATATGGATGAATGCGGGCATCCACATCATCATCCGATGCCGTCATATGATCCAGCAAGTGCATGCTGCCCACCAAAACATAATCCAAAACCAAACCCACCGTGTCCTCCATGCCCATCTCACTGTGATGAAGTTTGCTGTTTCCGTGATTTCAATGTTTCGATCATGCTACGGATAAGAGCAAAAGTACTGGCAGATCGTGAAGTGCAAATGTCGCCAAGACCAAATTTAACAAGCGGGGTTACAGCAGCACAACCAGTGCAACCAGCTCAACCTACGCAACCTACGCAACCTACGCAACCTACGCAAACATTGCCAACCACACCAAAAGGATAGTATTTGTTTAGAAAAGGAGGGGAGACTATATGGATGAACATAGAGATGAAAATCAACGCTTAGCTTCTGGTTCTACTTCTAATTCTGCTTCTACCAAAAGTTCATCGGGTGCTGGCATAAATAGTATGATGCCAGAAGAGCCTGATGGCATGATGTGTGGATGTCCTCAACCGATGACAGAAGTCCTTGATGTTGAACAAGTACTTTCGGCAGAGATGCGGCAAAAAATATTGGAATTTGATATGTGTGTGCCGAGAAAAAAACCAGATATTCGGCAAGTTGTTGATGTTTATGTGAAAGATGTAGAAATTGACAGCGTTGATGTTATTTATAACAGGGTTGTTATTCGTGGTGATTTGGAAGTTAAGGTCATGTATGTGGCGAAGTTACCAAATGAACCAGTCCATGCATTTGAGAAAAAACATATCAAATTTATCCGGGATATCGAGGTAGAGGGCGCTGATCCTGATATGAAAGCGACCGCAGATTCCAGTGTAGAATATGTCGATTATGATTTTGATGAGTGTGACCCGCGCAAGGTACACATCACAATCGTTCTAAAATTTTGGACTCGCGTAACAACGACAACCGAAATGGAAGTTATGACCATGGGCCCGCCTGAACCAGGTTTTGCATATCCTGAGGTAGGATTTGCTGATAATAAGGTCGCTGCTTCGGAGTTTAGTGAAGAACAGGTTTCTTTCAATCAGATGACTTATGGGCTGCCGCCATATGGGCCACCACCAACTATGCCAGAGAGCGTTACCGTTACGGAAACTTTGGAACCTACTGCTGGTACAGATATGTCGATCAGTGGAAAAACAGGTACGTTAACTGGCAATAGTGTCAATGTTCGTACTGGACCGGGAACAGATTATCCATCGATTCGTAAAGTAAATAAGGGAACGGTTGTCACCATTAAAGAACAGGCTTTCGGTTGGTATAAAGTTATAGTACCAGGTGGAGAAACAGGTTGGTTGGCAAGCTGGTTTGTGAGTCTGAATAAATAAAAAATAAGAAAATGCACGCTAGATTTTTAGCGTGCATTTTCTGCATAAGCAGGAAGTATTCTCATATGATGTATCATTTGAAGGATTGATTGATAAGGAGGATGGATGATGCTTTATGCAAAGGAATATATCGGATCAATTGGCGTTGGCGTAACGGTGCCACAGCTAATTCGGGCCGATGATGATAAGGTATATGTCGTTAAATTAAAAAATAACCGTTTAGGAATGAAAGTTTTAGTGAATGAATTTATTGCCAGTCGGCTGGGTACCATAGGAGAACTTTGTTTTCCAGCAAGTGATGTGATTACATTATCAGAGGAGTTTATTAAGAGCTCTAAAAAACTAAAACGCTTAAAAGCCATGGCAGGACTACATTTTGCTACGTATTATTTACGAAGTAGTAAGTATGTGCATCATTACCATTTGCGGGCGGTGCGCAATAAAACACAATTTGCCGGCGTTATGCTATTTGATCATTTATTCCATAATGCAGATCGGACGTTAAATGGTAAAAATATGCTAGTTCGTCGCGAAATAGACGGCTATCACATGTACGCAATTGATAACTCTCATCTGATTGGCAGTGGCAGATGGACGAAGGAAAATCTAGTTATTATGATTGATGGTGTTAAGTTAAATAAACGGCGTGCGTATGGAACATTGCTTCGCCATTATTTAAAAGAAAGTGATTTCACGGCTTACGTAGAGAAATTTCTAGCGATTAGTGAAGAGCAAATCAAAGAGATCGTGGATGATATTCCTGAAGAATGGCTAAGCGATATAGAGACGAGAGAGGAACTGCAAAAATTTTTATTAGCGCGCTGTGCGATGGCAGAAGAGGTTGCCGCAATGCTGACAGCCTTAATCCCGAATGAAAACGGGAGTACCTAAATTAACTAAGGAAAAAAGCATTTCCACGTTATCGTTGTGCATACGAATACAACCATTTGAAACCATTTGGCCAATGAGCCAGGGCCTATTGGTACCATGAATTCCATAGGCGTCATAATTAAGCCCAAGCCAACGTGAACCAAGAATGCCGCCAGGGTTTATGATTTTGGTGGCGATTACATAATTTCCTACCGGTGTAGGTGTACTTGGTTTACCAATTGCAATTGGATACTGATGGATAGGGGTATCTTCATCTAAAATTGTCAATAAACGCGAAGCCTTAACAATGGTAATTTTAGCATTGTTAAGTTTTGTGCTTTCGCGTTTTTTTTGTGTGTAAATGTTCATGGGAGACCTCCTGTAATTGTTTTGTTGTTTATCATTGTATGTTTTTTTGCTGAGAAAGGTGTTTTTTTTTTTACATGTATATAAATTCTGATTTCTTGGCAAATAATATATAGAGTTTTAATTCGTATAAGCGTATTTTAAAATTTGGAGGATAACATGCAAAGTAAGGATGAAGGGGTATTATTGATTATTGGGGGCAATGAGGACAAAACGGGAGAATGTCATATCCTTCGTACTTTTATTGAACGTGCCGGTGGAAGGGAAGCAAAGATTGCGATACTCACAACAGCGACACAATTGCCAGAGGAAGTCGGTATTGAATATAAAATGATATTTGAATGGATCGGCGCAGAATTGGTGGATATTGTTCATATTGCCGATCGGGCTAAGGCCTTTGATCAACATTTAGCGGATCGTTTTTCGACGTATACGGGTGTTTTCTTTACGGGTGGTGATCAACTCAGATTAACGAGTATCTTAGGTGGTTCAGTCATTGATAAAGCGATTAAACAAAACTTTGCACATGGTGCAGTGATTGCCGGTACCAGTGCTGGTGCTTCGGTGATGAGCCATACGATGATTATTGGTGGTGATTCCAGTGAAACACCCAAAAAAGCGACGATTAGTATGGCTGAAGGCATGGGGCTCATTGATAAAGTTGTGATTGACCAGCATTTTGCCCAGCGGGGCAGGATTAACCGCTTGCTTGCGGTTGTTGCCCAAAATCCCAATGTAATTGGAATTGGCGTTGATGAAGATACGGCATTGCTGGTAGAAGCCAGTGGCAAATGTCATGTAGTTGGGTCACAAACGGTGACAGTTGTAGATGGCAGGCAGATTGTACATTCCAATATTTCCGAATCTAGTCTTTTTGATCCATTGGCGATCACGAATGTTACGTTGCATATTTTACCAGATGGTTTCGGGTATGATTTACAGACTCGAATGCCATATGTTTCGCACAAATAGGAGGCTATGTGATGAAAATATTGAAGCTCAATGTGCTCAGGGGGGCAAATGTTTTTAGTTATCGCCCGGTGATGTGGCTAAAACTGTCGTTAGGGCAATATGTCGATACTCCCAGCTCAGCCATTGATGGTTTTGTCGATCAATTGTTAGAAAAAGTGCCTAGCTTAAAAGAACATCATTGCTCTGTTGGCCATCGTGGTGGTTTTGTCGAGCGTTTAAAAGAAGGCACATATTTAGCACATATATTTGAGCATGTGTTACTTGAATTGCAAAATATCTGCGGTGATCAAGTGCGGTATGGTAAGACAAGAGTGAGTGATGAACAAGGCATCTATGATGTGGTGGTTACTTATAAGACAGAGACTGTTGCCAAAAAATGTGCTTACTTAGTAGAAAAATTTTTAAACGCTTTGATTGCTGGTGAAAATTTTGACTTGGATACACAAATTAGAAAGCTAAAAGAATTACATTATGAACTGCAATTAGGCCCTAGTGCTGCGGCAATTGCAGAGGCGGCAAAAATGCGTAAAATTCCGGTTTCTCGTTTTGTTGATGAAGATTTACTGATCTTGGGGCAAGGAAAACATGTGAAGAGAATATGGTCAACCGTTACCGAGAAAACAAGTTTGCTCGCAACAGATTTAGTTGCCAATAAATATTTAACAACGAAATTTTTGGCTGAACATGGGGTAAATGTTCCTTGTAACTTTATCGTAACGAGTGAAGAAGAAGCAGTAGAAGCATGGCGTGAACTTGGGGCTAGCGCAGTATTAAAACCATTGACGGGTAGTCATGGTCGGGGGGTTACGGTGAATGTAAACCAAGAAAATGCGATTCGGCAAGCCTTTCAGGTAGCACGCGCTTACGATCATCAGGTTTTATTAGAATACTATATTATGGGGCGGCAGTATCGCTTTTGTATGGTCGACAATGAATTGGTAGCGGCGGCAGAACGAATTCCAGCCTATGTGATTGGTGATGGAGCCCATACGATAGCAGAACTTGTTGAAATCGCTAATGCCCATCCGTTTCGCGGTGAAGGACATGGGAAACCGTTAACAAAGATTAACTTAGATGCGATTTCTTTACTTGTACTTGAGGCGCAGAAACTTGCGCCAAACATTGTGCCAGAGGCAAAACGAATTGTAAAGATTAAGGAAACTGCTAATATTAGTACAGGTGGTACTGCAGTCGATGTGACCGCACTCGTACATCCTGAAAATGTCGCCCTTGCGCAAAGAATTGCCCAAATGATAGGTCTTGATATTATGGGGATAGATATCATTGCCAATGATATCAGTAAACCACTCAATGGTAAAAATGGCGCAGTCATTGAAATTAATGCTGCACCGGGCATTCGTATGCATCATTATCCTAGCGCCGGACAAGCCCGCGATGTTGGTGGAAAAATTATTGAGTATTTATTTCCTTATGGCAGTGATGGCAGGATACCGATTCTTGCGGTCACTGGGACCAATGGAAAGACGACTGTAACTAGAATGCTCAGTGCAATATTTCAGCAAGCAGGTTTTAATGTAGGGATGACGACAACAGAAGGTGTCTATTTTAATCAAGAATGTCAAATGGCTGGAGATTGTAGTGGCCCTTTGAGCGCTAAAATGGTATTACATGATGAAAAAGTCGAGGTTGCCGTATTAGAGACAGCGCGCGGGGGGATTGTGAAAGGCGGACTCGGGTTTGATCGCTGTGATGTTGGTATTGTAACGAATATTAGTGAAGATCACCTAGGGCAAGATGGCATTGAGACGCTAGAAGATTTGGTCTATATCAAATCTTTAGTGCTTGAATTGGCCGATGTTTGCGGTACAGCTGTCATCAATGCAGATGATGTCTTTGCACCAAAACTTGCTGCAAGAGTGCAAGCACAAATTGTTTATTTTAGTATGACAGAAAATAATATTGTCATTCGCAGGCACTTGGGTACTGGTGGTAAAGCTGTGTTTATGAAACAGGATAAAATTTATTTGGCGTGCGGCAATCAAGCAACAGTAATTTTAAATGCAAAAGATATTCCTGTTACTTTGGGGGGCGCGGCAAAACATAACGTACAAAATGCATTAGCCGCCATTGCAGCTAGTTTTGGGTATGGGGTTGACGTTGAGTATATTCAAAAAGGACTGACAAACTTTGTTGACAATGTTGGCAGATTAAATTTATTTCCTATCAATGATTTTACCGTGTGTGTAGACTATGGACATAATTTCGCTGGTTATCAAGCGATTATCAATACCGTAAGAAAACTTGGTACGAAACGCTTAGTTGGCGTGATCGGTGTACCTGGCGATCGCCGCAACGATGTTATTTTTAATATTGGTAAAACGGCAGGGGCGGGCTTTGATCAAATCTATATTAAAGAAGATCGTGATTTAAGAGGTCGTGAGGTTGGTGAAACTGCCAGTATATTAGAAGAAGGCGTAATCGCAGCTGGTTTTCCAAAAGAGAAAATCAAAACGATTTTAGCAGAAGAAGAAGCGATTCAAGTCGCTTTGGAAAACGCGATAGCAGGGGATTTTATCGTCGTTTTTTATGAGCATTATCATGAAACAATAGAAACGATACAAGCATTTATGAAAAAACAAACGGAGGGACAAGCACCCGGTAACCCATTGGCTGATTTTATGGTGCCAAAAGAAACGGCAAATCGTTTGTTAAAAAATTCTTTTATTTAAAATTTTTACATGTTGTTAGCAGGCAAAAACCATTATAATGTAGAAATAATGCTTAATTAATACATTAATAAGAGTGGAGTGTTTGCAATGGACAATAGTGAAGATTTACAAATCGTCGTGTTTCGTTTATCGTCAGAAGAATATGCTTTGCCCATTACAAAGGTAAAAGACATTAATCGTTTTATGCCGCTTACCAAAATGCCGAAATCACCAGTTTTTATGAAAGGTGTGATCAATTTACGTGGTGAAATTATACCTGTCGTAGATTTAAGAGAACGTTTTGGCTTAACCGCAAATGAAGCTACCGACGATAGCAGGATTATGATTGTTGATTTTAATAATCAGCTGATTGGCATTGTCGTTGATGGCGTTACGGAAGTCATTACCATACCCGCCGCGGAGATTGACATACCACCGGCAGCTTCTAAGTTAAATATAAAACAAGTTCCTGGTATAGGTAAGTTTAACAATCGCTTATTGATTTTATTAGATATTGATGAAGTGTTTTCAGCAGAGGAAGTAAAAGATTTAAAAGGTATGAATGGGTGATTTTTAATGTTAACAGTAAATGCACGAGCGAAAATAAATTTAACCTTAGATATATTGGGAAAAAGACCAGATAATTATCATGAAGTTGCTATGGTTATGCAGCAAATAGAATTATCGGATCTATTGACGGTCCGTCTAGGTGCTAAAGGCGAAGGAATTCAGCTGATCAGCGATATTCCTGGGCTGGAGAATGTACAGCGTAATTTGGCCTATAAGGCAGCTAAACTTGTCTATGACAAGTTTAAGATTGGGCAAGGGGTCTATATAGAGCTGACCAAGCGGATTCCGATCGCTGCCGGGCTTGCTGGTGGAAGCACAGATGCAGCAGCAGTTATCATGGCTTTAAATGACTTATTTGAGTTAGGCCTAAATGCTGATGAACTTTGTGAACTAGGAGCAGAAATTGGTTCTGATGTTCCGTTTTGTATTAAAGGCGGCACGATGCTAGCAACTGGTCGCGGTGAAGTTTTAAAGCCATTACCAGCGATGCCAGATTGTTATGTTGTTCTTGCAAAACCACAGGTATCGATATCGACTGCTTGGGCTTATCAAAATTACGATGCGAAAAGTGTAAATGTGCATCCACAAAATACAGAAATTATCAAATGCTTAGAACAAGGCGATTTGCAAAGTATCAGTAAGTTATTGTGTAATGTTTTAGAAAGTGTTACTATAAAAGAGTATGCCGAAATTGACATGATTAAACGAATGATGCTAGAGCATGGTGCGATGGCAAGCTTAATGTCGGGAAGTGGGCCTACAGTATTTGGGCTTACACCAGATGAAGACAAAGCGAAGTATATTGTGAAAAAATTAGAAGGCTTGCCAAGAACGCAAGTAATTCTGACAAAAACAGTTTGTGGAGATTGAGGGGATAATGATGCAAAGAAGATTAGCGCCAATAAAATTAGATAGTTATCAACCCTTACGTGAAGTTGTTTGCGAAACATTACGTGAAGCTATTAGAGGCGGAGTGCTAAAACCTGGTGAACGTTTAATGGAGATACAGTTAGCAGAAGAGCTAGGTGTAAGCCGTACTCCTGTCCGTGAGGCAATTCGTAAACTAGAATTAGAGGGTTATGTTATTATGATGCCACGTCGTGGTACATATGTTGCCAACCTTTCCATTCGCGATGTGAATGAAGTTTTTGAAATTCGTACGACATTGGATTCTTTAGCAAGTGGTCTGGCTGCAGAACGTATTACCGACGAAGAATTAGAACGGTTAGAACGGTTGCTTGTTTTAATTGGTGAGTACATAGAACAAAATGATATGGATAAAATAGTTGAAACGGACATGGAATTCCATGATATTTTATATCAAGCAAGCCGTAACGCACGTTTGGTCGGTATTATTTATAATTTACGTGAACAATTGACACGTTTCCGTTCCACATCAATGTCTTATCCAGGTCGTTTAAAAGAAACTTTAGAAGAACATATTCGTATCGTTGAAGCAATTGCTCAAGGCAATGTAGAACTTGCGCAAAAAGCAGCGGAAGAACATATGGAAAAATCAGAGCAAACTCTACTTATAAGTATGGAAAATATTGAGAAAAAACAAAAATAATCTTGTGTTACGAGCATAGGAGGCTGCAATGTATAATGCTATTGTTTTAGCAGGTGGTGTGAGCAAAAAACTGAGTGCAGAGGATGTACAGATGTATGAGGCTTTCATCGACATTGGTGGTACACCTATGCTTTATTTTGTCTTAAAGGCATTAGTGCAAAGCGAAAAAATAGGGCGGATTATTGTAGCAGGGCCAATGGAGCGATTGCAAAAAATTGCTTTGCCGGAAAAGGTTATGCCAGTATCAAGTGGCAGCACCATTTTTGATACGGTACTCAATGGCATGACCGCATTAGCAGCAACAAAAAAAACCTTGATTGTTACAGTGGATATTCCCTTTATCACAACAGAGGCAATTGACGATTTTTTAATGCAATGCGAAAGAGAAAAGGGCGATTTTTATTATCCAATTATCGAAAAAAGTATAAGCGAGGCAAAATTTCCTCAAGGAAAAAGGACCTATGTGAAATTAACTGATGGCGTATTTACTGGGGGAAATTTATTCTTGGTAAATCCAGCGATTGTTCCTCAATGTATGATGGTTGCGAAAAAAATGATTGCAAATCGGAAAAAACCATGGCGACTTGCTTCTTTGTTAGGTTGGACAACATTAATGAAATTTGTTTGTGGCTACTTATCGGTAGAGGCTGCAAAAATGCGGGTATCGAAAATTTTAGCTGTGCAAGGGGTTGTCATACGATCTAAGTATCCTGAAATTGGCATGGATATAGATAAATCAAGTGATATCGAATTAGCAAAACAATATTTGGTTAAATAGCAAGTATTAGTTAAAAGTGCTACGGAAAGTAGTACTTTTTTTATTTTTGTGAAAAAATTATCGGATTTTATCCAATAAGGGCTTGCAAATCATAAGAATAATTTTTAAAATAGAAAGATACGTGTTTTATTGATATTATTTATGATAATACATGGTTTATTGTTTTTACTGCTGGATAAGCAGGATATTCTAAGAATATGTCGAAGAGGTAGTGTTGTTTATATTTTTAGAAGAATGACTCTAGCTATTTTGGATATTACTTAGCGCAGAGTCATTATTATTTTATAGCGAATGATTGACAGGGTACTTTAGAATTGGAGGGATAACTATGGCAGGGCTGTTAACTGTCGTTTTAGCCGCAGGTAAAGGCACTCGCATGAAATCGGTATTGCCGAAAGTTCTGCATCGCGTAGGTGGCAAATCGATGTTGCAACATGTTTTGGATGCAGCAAACGAAGCTGGTTCGGAAAAAAATGTTGTTGTTGTTGGATTTGGTGGGCAAACTGTAAAAGAGGCAATTGGTGCACAAGCAGAATTTGTACTGCAAGAAGAACAATTGGGTACAGGTCATGCAGTCATGCAGGCTGAGCAGATATTGAAAAATTTCGATGGTACGGTGATGGTACTTTGTGGTGATACTCCGCTCTTGCAGGGTGAATTACTGGCGAAATTATATAATGAACATAAACAAGCTGGTGCAAAGGCTACTGTTTTAACGGCAAAAATGCCAGATGCAACAGGGTATGGTCGCATTATTAGAACAGCAAGCGGAACGGTTCGCAAAATCGTCGAACAAAAAGATGCCAGTGACGAAGAACTTCTCGTAGATGAAGTAAATTCTGGTATTTATTGTTTTGAGCGCGCGGCATTATTTGAATCTTTAGCAAAACTAAATTGTAATAATGCGCAAGGGGAATACTATTTAACAGATGTTTTAGAAATTCTAAATAAAGAAAACCAAAAAGTTTGGGCTGTTGTTGCTGATGATTATGAACAAACTTTGGGAATTAATTCGCGGGTACAGCTGGCGGGGGCGGAAAGCATTTTACGCCGTCGTAAGGCAAAAGAATTGATGGATAATGGCGTAACGATTATGGATCCAGCGAGTACTTTCATTGATATGCAAGTGACTGTTGGTAAAGATACGATTATCTATCCATTTACATGGCTGGAAGGGAATACTTCTATTGGCGAAAATTGTGAGATTGGGCCAAATAGTAGATTTACGGATACAACAATCGGTGAAAATGTTACAGCGCATTTTTCTTATGCGCATGAGTGTGAAATTGCTGATGATGTAATTATAGGACCGTATGTACATTTACGCCCAGCAACAAAAATTGCCAAAGGCGTAAAAATTGGTAACTTCGTGGAAGTGAAAAATTCTACGGTTGGTGAGGGATCTAAATTGCCACACTTAAGTTATATCGGGGATACTGATATTGGTTCTGGTGTTAACATGGGGTGCGGTACGATTACTGTCAACTATGATGGCAAGCGTAAATTCCGTAGTATCATTGAGGATGATGCTTTTGTTGGCTGTAATTCTAATTTGGTATCACCAGTTACGATTGGTAAAGGTGCCTATGTTGGTGCCGGCTCAACCATCACGAAAGATGTTCCACCAGCAGCGCTTGGTATAGGTAGAGCGCGCCAAACGAATATTGAAGGTTGGCACGATAAACGTAAATAAGGTTTTTATATTTATAAATGGAGACTTAATGTAGACAGCGTTTTTACACTGCCAGCATGAGAGTCGAAATTATCTAGGGGCTTAGCCGCTCTTTACGCATTAATTATTTGTTAAAGCGTGAGTGTATTAGAGTTGGCTAGTCATCGGATGAAAATTTAAAATAAATAAATAGTATGATGTTGGAGGCTATTAAAAAAAATGACAGCGATTGACACAAAAAATTTATGTATTTTCACAGGTAATGCGAATCCAGAGTTAGCGAAGGAGATTGCAGCGTATATTGGGGTTGAACTAGGCAGTGCTTATGTTGGGCACTTCAATAATGGTGAAACACAAGTCATGATTGATGAGAGCGTACGCGGTAAAGATGTATTTCTTATCCAACCTACTTGTCAACCAGTAAACGATAGCATGATGGAACTTTTGATTATGGTGGATGCCTGTAAACGTGCATCTGCGAAGAATATTACAGCAGTAATTCCTTACTATGCATACGCACGGCAAGATCGTAAAACTCGCGGTCGTGAACCTATTTCAGCGAAATTAGTTGCTGATTTATTAACAACTGCAGGTGTAACGCGTGTTATGACGATGGATTTACATGCTGCACAGATTCAAGGTTTCTTCGATATTCCTTTGGATCACTTAGTTGGTGTACCTATCTTAGCTGAGTATATTACAGAAAAACAATTAGAAGATATTGTAGTTGTTTCTCCGGATTTAGGTGGGGTAACACGTGCTAGACAATTAGCTGATAGATTACAGGCTCCAATCGCTATCATTGAAAAACGTCGTCCAATGCCAGGGGTTGCTGAAGTTATGAACTTAATCGGTTCAGTTGAAGGCAAGACAGCGGTAATTATTGACGACATTGTCGATACTGCAGGCTCTTTAGTAGAAGGCGCAAAAGCATTAGGTAAAATGGGTGCAAAAGGGGTTTACGCTTGTTGTACGCATGCTATCCTTAGTGACCCAGCAGTAGATCGTATTAAAAACTCCAACATCAATCAATTAATTATTACCAACAGCATTCCATTGACGAAAGATAAAGAATGCGAAAAAATAAAATCTTTATCCGTCGCAAGAATTTTCGGTGAAGGAATTATGCGAGTTTATACTAATAATTCCATCAGCAAGTTATTTGACAAAAAATTCTAAATGAATCATACTAGATATTTTAAGTAAAACTATCTAAAATATAAGGACGCGATTTATCGCGTCCTTTCAGGCTGTCGACAAAATAAAATATTTGTGTTGATGATTTAGAAAGTATCTAAATCCGTTCCACTTATAAACTATTACGAAGATAGGCTGCCGGTTGGCAAGAAGTACTCAGATGCTAGGCGCAGTAAGGGAGTGCGAAGGAGTCGTACTTTCGTACGTCGACGAGCAGTATCTTACTGTAACGACGCAGATGGGTGCTTATCGCCGGCCCGCGACCTGTCTGTCCATAGTATGTCTACAATCTGTAAGGACGCGATTTATCGCGTCCTTTGTTTTAATGGGGAGGGAAAGAGTCAGTGAAAGTAATCGTTGGCCTTGGTAATCCAGGGCAAGAATATGAGCGGACAAGGCATAATGTAGGCTTTATGATGGTGGATGCGTTGGCACAGCACTTAGGCATTCGCAATTGGAAAAATAAATTTGAAGCCGAGATTGCCGAAGGGAAATTTGGCAGTGAAGCAGTATTATTAGTAAAACCGCAAACCTATATGAATCTAAGTGGCAATGCGGTTGGCGCAATTTTACGTTGGTATAAATTAAACGTAGAAGATGTGATTGCAATCTATGATGATATGGATATTGCGATCGGTAATGTTAAATTAAAAAAACGGGGAAGTTCAGGCGGACATCGCGGCGTAGAATCTTTGCTTGTTAATTTAGGAAAAGAGGAATTCCCGCGGGTTCGTATTGGCATCGGCAGACCATTACCAGGTTGGACTGTAGTCGATCATGTGCTCGCAAAATTTTCTGCTGAAGATCAAACGGCGATCGATCAGCTTATTGTAGAGTTGATACCCGGCATAGAATTGATTGTGAAACAAGGCATTGATAAGGCGATGAACGGTTATAATGTGAAAAAAAAATAAGAAAGAGGTGAACAGTATGATTACAGCAGTATACGCGGATGAAAATGGTGAAATTTTTGACCAGCCAGGTTGTGAAGCAGTAGCGCGAATTGGTGATCAAACTGTCCTTTTAAAAGCAGAAGATTTAATTCCACTACCGGAAGGCGCAGATTTGATGTGTTTACCGGGCCGACTTGCATTGGGACGAGAAAATGGCAAAATTGGGCCGATTACTGGTAGAGCCGTTGCGGCAATTTTACCAGCGGGCTATACAAGAACCCATATGCCAGCGTTTATGAAGGCCGAAGGTGAAGCGATGCTGCCGCTTTATGGGTATACAGCGGTAGTACTATATAAAGATGAACTATATGTAACTGCTATTTATACCGATGAAAACGAAAAATGGCAGCCGTTAAATTACAATACGCATAATTTAAAAAAATTGGTCAGTCGTACGAAAAAGGATTTGCCAAACAATCGCATTGTTGAACAAGTGGGAAACTGTTCGTTAAGATGGCATTGTTGTACGGCACAAAATTTGTTCTATCGTCGTTGGGAAGCTGGCGTTCCGACTTCACCAGCTTGTAATGCAAATTGTTTTGGCTGCATTTCTTTGCAACCATCGGAATGCTGTCCATCACCACAAAATCGTATCAATTTTACGCCAACGCCAGCAGAAATTGCCGAAGTTGGTATCTATCATTTGGAAAATGCACCAGAAGCGATTATTAGTTTTGGACAAGGATGTGAAGGGGAACCTTCTCTTGCTGCGGTTAATATTGCTGAAGGAATGAAAATCATCCGCGCAAAAACAAAACGCGGGCAAATTAACATCAATACGAATGCTGGTTATACCGAAGGTATTAAAAAAATTGTCGATGCCGGACTTGATACCATGCGAGTTAGTATCATCAGTGCCAGAGACGACAGCTATCAAGCATATTATCGTGGCAATTATGCACTTGGCGCGGTAATAGAATCGATTGCGTATGCCAAAGAGGCAGGCGTCTATGTATCTTTAAATATGTTATTTTTCCCAGGGTTAAACGACCGCGAAGAAGAAATCACCGCTTGGAAAAAATTCTTGGCTGAAACAAAAATTGATATGATTCAAATTCGCAATTTGAATATTGATCCCGATTCCCTTTTAGAAATTATGCCGAAAGCCAAGGGCAAACTATGTGGGGTAAAGACCTTCTTGAAAGAGATTCACGAGGCCTTTCCTAACATCGTAATCGGTAGCTTTAGCCATTATATTGAAAAATAAAATGCGAGGTGACACGGTATGCCATCAGTAGAATTGATTTTGGACCTTGCCCCTGTTGTGCTTATCGTAATTGCAATTGCGGGCGTGTTCATTGCTCGATATTTAGAAGGTAAAATTAAAATTTTTAAATAAAGATATAGCTATTAATTTTCTCGGAAAATAAAAAATATTTGGTTTTAGCAATAAGTGTAAGAGGCTGTCGCACTAAAATGTGGCAGATTTTGTTCTCGTACCTGGCCTTTTCCGGAAAAATACGTTCCGAAGGATGAAAAATGACCGACTTACGTTAAGAAATCCGTTTGTTTGAGCGAAGCGAGTTTACGGATTTTAGTAAGTCGGTCATTTTTCAAGTATTTTGGAGGTTTGAGGCCTAGCCTTTTTCGTCCTTTTGTGGCAATGACAAAAGGACATCTGCGTGTTGATTGATGCATTAAGATTTTTATAAATAAAATCTTAGCGCGACAGCCCCTTTTTATGCAATGAATTTATAAATGTGTATTTACAATACTAATTTGCCGTGTTAAAATAAACGCATATTAATATTCAATTTTAAATTAATGACGAATATTAATATGCGAAACATATTATAGGAGATGGCAAATATGAAGAAGGTTGGTATTATTGGCGGCATGGGACCTATGGCTACAGTTGATTTATTTAGTAAAATTACTATGTTGACACAAGCAAAATCTGATCAAGAGCATATTCACATATTGGTTGATAGCAATACGGCTATTCCAGATAGGACAAAAGCTATTTTAGAAGGTGGCGAAGATCCTGTGCCAGAAATGGTTCGTTCGGCATTAAATCTAGAAGCAATGGGGGCAGATGTTTTATTAATGTCTTGTAATACAGCACATTTTTTTTATGATCGTATAAAACAATTTACACATGTTTCTATCATCAATATGATTGAGGAAACAGCGTGGGAAGCAAAAGAACGTAGAATTAATTGTGTCGGTTTGCTGGCAACAGAAGGCACTTGTCGTACAGAAATTTATGATAGGGCATTTAGTGCGCAAGGAATTAAGGTAGTTAAACCACAAGGAAAATCAGAACAAGCGATTATGGATTTGATTTATAAAGGTGTGAAATCTGGCTGTACAGACTATCCTTTAACCGATGTATATAAGGTATTAGATGAATTGAAAAAACAAGGTGCTGAAGTGTTTATCTTAGGATGTACGGAATTGCCAATCGCATTTAAGATGTATGGGATAAAGGAAGACGTCATAGACCCTACCGAAGTTCTTGCACGTAAAGTAGTTACTTTTGCCAAGGAAGAGACAGTTGCTTAATTTAATTAACAGAACTTCTATAATTGTTTTGTGTTGACGGAAATTTACATTCTTTATATAATGAGTACCAATAGAGCAATTTGTTTAGAAGTGTTTGTTAGTTATTTATGAATAGGGCGGTAAAATAAGGATGACATTAGAAGAACGTGGTTATGAGGCCAGCTTATCAAAAAATGAAAGCTTAATTTTTGAATTTATCATGCGAGAAAAAGAACGGGCGTGTTTTTTAACTTCAACGGATATCGCAACGGAACTTGAAGTGAGCGATTCTTCTGTAATTCGTCTGTCAAGAAAATTGGGTTTTAGAAGTTTTGCTGAATTAAAAAAAGCTTTGCAAGATGAAGTTTCAGAAAAAGTTGCGCCAGTAAAGAAAACCCATGTTCCATATGAAAAGTTGCAGCAGATTGATAAACTCTCTGAAGCAGAGCTTATCATGGCAATTCACCAAAATTCATTAGCCAAGATAGAGCAAGATACTATATTAAACAATGAGCAAAAATATCGCGAAGTGGCTGAGCTTTTAACGAATTCAAAGAAAATTTATGTTGCGGGGTTTAGAACTTGCTCAGGGATTGCTAGTTATTTTACAAAGATGTTGTCCTTTATTTTTCCTCAAGTAAAAAGTATTACAAGTGTGAGTAGTATGGTGGATGATTTAATGGATTTGAGTGCGGAAGACACGATGATTATCATTAGTTATCCGCGTTATGCCAAGGGTGCTTTTTTTGCCCTAGAAATGGCGAAAGAAGCTGGCTGTAAGGTGGTTGCTTTGACCGATAAATTGACATCGCCAATTGGTAAAGGTGCGGTAAAGGTCATTGCGAACAATATCGATTCTTTGACATTTACTAATTCCTTTATTGGTTTGATGCTATCCATCGAAATTATCATCAGTTTAGCGGCTAAGAAGAATGAAGTACAAAGTAGTGAAAGGCTCAAACGAATTGATAAGTATTTGAATCGAACCGGTCAGTATTAAGCGTATATAAAATATTCAACTTTATAATACTTTATGAAATAACACAAAGAGGCTATGTAAAGCAAGTGAACAATCTGTTTTACATAGCTTCTTTTTTATAATAAATTTTATGGATGATTCTGTATGATGTAGGTTTTTTTTTACTGAAAACACAAGTTTTTTTGTATACCCCCTTATTGTGGATTAATCACATGAAATAGTAAGTAATTATAGGAAAAACATGATAATAGCAGAGCATAGCTGTTTACTTTAAGGTGTATCGCGTAGTGTGAAGGTATATGAGAACTTGTTTGTGGATAAACTATGCTATAATGAATATAGTCTATTGATACAAAAGGAGATGTTCAACATGGGAGATAAAAGCCCAAAGAACAAGGAAAAAAAGAAGAAAAAACAAATAAAGAAAGTGGAACCAACTCCAGCAGTTCTATCAAATAAATCCGAATAAGTGAGGAAACGCAGTCAATACATGGCTGCGTTTTTTCATATATTTTCAAATGAAAAAGAAATGTGCCTCTAAGGAAAAGGTGAATATCTTAGAGCGCTTGCAATGTTAGCAGAAGAATTGCGATAGCTTGCGGGGTAGTATAGTGCATAAGTTTATTTTAGCGGATTTAATTGACTATCAACAAATACGATATTATAATTAGAAAATTAATACAACAGGTTAAAATTTTGGAAAATACGCCGAAGGCTAGGCTTTCGGCGTTTCTCTTTGAAAGCTGGCTTATATGCCAGCTTTTTTATTGTGTCTAAAAATAAATATAATAAAAATTTAAAATTTTGTGTTTAAAAAATGTCCTCAAAAGAATGTATATCAGCGAGAGCCGATATACAAGACAAAACAATTTGAAAATAGGAGGTCTTCGGCTATATTGGTTTTTAATAAAAATTTAGGAGGAAATTTATTATGTCTTACAATTCAAATTTACCAGAGGATATCACAGTATCAAGAGTAGATATCAGAGAAAATCTTAGAGCCTTAAAAGAGGACAAGATCGTTGACGCTGCAACTGCTGTTGTTGCAGATTCAGCGGCTAAGCTCACAAATGCAAGAAAAGTATCTCTTGAAGGGGATGCAACAGGTAGTTCAACTTTTGATGGTTCAGCAGATGTAACTATTCAAGTAGATGTACTCAGTGCTGATGTTGCAACGAAGTTAGAAACAGCACGGACTATTAACGGCGTTGAATTTGATGGTACAAAGGATATTACAATCACCGTAGATACTGTAGGTGGCTATAAGCCTAATGATTTAATGCCTCTTGGTGCTGTTATTATGTGGTCTGGTAGTATTGATACTATTCCAAGTAAATGGGCTTTGTGTAATGGCTCAAATGGAACACCAGATTTAAGAGATAAATTTGTTGTTGGAGCAGGAAAAAGTTATTCATTAGGAGCAACAGGGGGTGAAGCAAAACATACATTATCTATTAATGAAATGCCTAGTCATAATCATAATTTTATGTTACGTGCTCAAGGTGATACTACTAGTACAGCTACCCCAGTATATAATGATATATTAAAAACTCCATCTTCAGAGTTACAGAACTATCAGGTAAACACGTCATATATTGGAGGAAATCAATCACATGAAAATAGACCTCCATACTATGCGCTAGCATACATTATACGTATTGCATAAAACATTAATATTTTTAGGAGTGGAGAGAAATCTTCACTCTTTTTATTTTACTTTTAGGGAGTTGGTGAGTATGTAGATGACTGTAATAAATGAGCAAGCAGAAAAGCAAGAGCCGATTATATGGCAGGAATGAAGCGTAAGGATATTACTGAAAAATACGACGTTTCGATTAATTTCGATTAATACGGTTTATAGTTGGAAGAAACGTCACGGATGGTCAAAAAATGGTGCACCATGGGATATTCTTAGTAAAGCCATTTAGGGTATATCCTTAAATGGCTTTTTTTTTGCAAAAAATAACTTAGATTATTTAAATAAAAGAAAACGAAATATATCTTTATTAAAGTTAAAAATAATGATATAAAAGGAGTAATTGTGTAAAAAAGGTCTTTGCTAAAATGTTTAAGAAACATACATTTTATTCATCACAAAATGATAAAGTTAAAAATATTAACAATTTGTATAGATCGTTTGATAGGGAAGGTGGATTCTTCATTCCATGGGTAATGCCTTGTTATAAAAGTATGGCACAGATTTTGCGTATATAATTTACAAAAAGGAGATTTATTATGGAGATACAAACTAAGCTTATCAATATTATTAATACGGAAAATAAAAAAGATCCATTGACCGATGTTCAGATAGCTAAGTTCCTAAACACTACACGTGAAAATATTACAAATATCAGAAAAGAGCTTAATATTAGCAATTCTAGGCAAAGAAGGTATCCATATCTAAAGTCGGCGATACTAGCCATTAAAAAGAATGCGAAAATACTCAATATTTCAGATATAACAAGAGAATTATTAGAGCAGGGATTCAATATTTCAAGGCGGGTTGTTGAAGAAGTATTGTCAAAAGAAGATGATTGCATTGAAAATGTTGAAGAAAGAACAGAGGAACGAGATCCATTTGCAGCGTTAATTGGACATAATGGAAGTTTAAAAAATGCAATTGAACAAGCAAAGTCTGCCATTATGTATCCGCCTAAAGGATTACCGACATTAATTGTTGGCGAAAGTGGCGTTGGAAAAAGCTTATTTTCAAAAAAGATGTATGATTTTGCAAAGCAGGAATGTGTTTTATATGAAAATTCTAGCTTTGTTGTATTTAATTGTGCAGATTATGCGGATAACCCTCAATTGTTGCTGTCGCTTTTATTTGGTTACAAAAAGGGCGCTTTTACTGGAGCGGTCAATGACAGTCCTGGGTTAGTCGAAGAAGCCGATGGTGGAATGCTATTTCTAGATGAAATACATCGTTTACCACCGAAAGGACAAGAAATCTTATTTTCCATTTTAGATCGAGGGTGTTTTAGAAGATTAGGGGAGACCAATATAGAGCGAAAAGTAAGCGTGATGTTGGTTGGAGCGACGACAGAAAATATTGAAACCAATTTATTGCTTACTTTTAGAAGAAGAATTCCCATGGTGATTTATTTACCTTCATTACGTGATCGATTTTTAAAAGAAAAGATTGATTTAATTTGTCGTATTTTTCAGCAAGAATGTAATCGAATCAATTCAAAAATATTTGTTGATAAAAATGTAGTTGAGATTTTGGCGCTAAATAAATTTAGTGGAAATATTGGACAACTACAAAATATGATCCAAGTATTGTGTGCAAGATCATTTATGCAGGTAATGAACAAAAAAGAAGATAGATTGGTTTCTATTGATGTAAATGAAATATTAAAATTAATGGATTCCTTTAATGAAACAAATTTAGTAGAAGGAAATTATTCGGAAATTAGAAAATATTTAAACAATTTAATGTTGATTCCATTCAAATTGAATAACTTGGCAATAGATGCAGGTGCGGACAGAGAAGATGTAGTTGTAGTTGATATTTACCGAAGTATTGAAGAAAAGTATTATGATTTGAAGCTATTAAATTTGACGGATGGTGAAACGGAAAATATTCTATGGGCTTTTATTTTGAATCGTTTTACCAATTTGAAAATTAACGAATATAAAGAGCAAGATGTGTTTTCCATGCATGATTTGTACAGCTTTGTCAGTCAAAATATTACCAGTGCGGTTAAAGAGCTCATGAATCAAATGATGGACAAAGAGTCAATTGGAGAAATTAATAAAAATGCTTTTAAATATTTAGCAATTCATCTTGATGAAGCAATCAAAAGAATTAAATTAAATCAAAAGATTATTAATATTAACATTGAAAAAATTAAAAAAGAATTTTCAAAAGAATATGCAATAGGTTTAGAATTTGCTAAAAAAATTGAAGCCAGCGAAGGTGTGAAAATTCCTGATGATGAGGTTGGTTTTATCACACTATATCTTAAATCTGCATTTAATCATGATGTTTTAAAGCCAAGAGTCGGTTTAATCATGATTTCGCATGGATATATTGCGACTGAGACAGTGAAAGTAATTAAAGAACTTTTAGGAACGAATTTTCCAATCGCGATTGATATGCCATTAAATGAAAAGCCAATTAATATCTACAATAAAGCAATTGAGTTAGCCAAAGTAATTGATCAAGGAAGAGGCGTTTTGTTTTTAGTAGATATGGGGTCATTAAGTAATATCGGCGATATTGTGTATAATCAGACCAATATAAAAGCAAAAACTTTAGAGCGAGTAGATATCGTATTAGGACTAGAAGCTACGAGGCGAGTTTCGTTAGGTGAAGATACTTTGGAAGAGATCTACTTTTATTTGAAAAAAGATAAATTTGAGTATTTATATGTGAATGAAAAAGAAAATAATCATAAGCCAAACCTTATTGTTACGGTATGTTTGACCGGTGAAGGTAATGCCAAGCATATTAGTCAGCTTATTCAAAATAAATATGAAGATCTACCATGTTATTCGATGAGCGCTATGGATGAATTTTTAGTCAGTAAAATAATGGAACTACAAAAGGAAAATAATGTTCTTGTGGTTGGAACCATTAATCCTAAAATACCGGGTACCTATTTTATTGATTATGATGAAAATTTATTGAAAAATATTGATATCCATCTAGCAACAAAAAATGAATTACAAAAGATTGAGCATCATCGGATGATCGATCGTGATTTAATGATCTTTGAACCGGAAATTTATTTTAAATCAGACTTATTAGAATATATTTGTTCATTACTCATTAATAAAGGATATGTAGAAAAAGAATATTTACAATCAGTTTTGGATAGAGAAGCGCTTTTGCCAACATTTACTGAAGGAAATACTGCTGTTCCCCATGGCAATTCTATTGGCGTAAATCGGACTAGTTTTGTATTTGTTAAACTAAAAAATCCGATTAATTGGGGAGTGGGCAATGTTAATTTTGTATTTATGCCAGTATTTAAATCAACAGACAAAGAAAATGTAAAAGATATGCTGAAAATTTTGCGAGATCATGAATTCATGACCAAGATAAAGAGTTGTGTTGATAAAGATAATTTCCAGACCATTATTCTAGATAAAATTGATCATATGCAATGAACGACTAAGTTAAAAAATCTGTTGTGATCGTAGCTTCACATAATGTTTAGGCGTATTTATAAAATGTACTTTTTATGGCTCAAATGTATGGAAGTTAGGAAGTACCTTGAAAATTCAAGTGTTTATAAAAAAAATAAAAGCTTTTTTGTTTGGCACGGATCTTGCTTAATAATAAAGTGAAATGTTTATTCAATGAGTTGATAAGAGAGGAGGATATAAAATGGATTTAGATTTAATCGCACTAGACGTTGAAGCTGAAGACAGTGAAAGTATCATTAATGAATTGGGTCAAAGAATGCTAGCAAAAGAATATGTTAAAGATTCTTATATAGAAGCGGTACTTGAACGAGAGAGTAAATTGCCAACTGGACTAGATTTAGGAGAATTTTGTGTAGCGATTCCACATACAAATTCTGAGCACGTAAATGTATCTAATTTCGCTATAGGTATTTTAAAAAATCCAGTAGAGTTTTGTTCGATGAGTGAACCGATGAAAAGACTTAATATAGGATTGGTTTTTTTGTTAGCAGTAAAGGATCCCGCTTCACAAGTTGGTTTATTGGGAAGTTTGATGAAGATCTTTCAAAATGTGGAATTAATGAAACAGATTAGAAATGCAAAGAACAAAGATGAAGTTAAAGAATTATTAAATTTTATTAAAATTTGAAAAAAGGACGGGATTGTCATGAAACAAGTTAATATTTTGTCTGTATGTGGCTCGGGAACCGTAACATCTTCTATGGTAGCAGGAAAATTAAAAGAGTTTCTAGGTGAACAAGGAATAAAAGCTACAACGACAGAGGCAAGACCAACTGAGGCATTAAATTTAGCACAATCAGGCCGTTTTGACTTTATAACATTTACCAGCCCATTGCAACCAGGCAATTATGGAATCCCGACAATTAATGCGTTTGCTTGTTTAACTGGCATGGGAGAAGACGAATTTTTTGAAGAAATTCTTAAGGTAACTAATGGAATGAAAAAGTAAACAATATACAGATAGACTCATGATTATCATAATTTGAGGAGGTCGTATTCATGTTGGAATTTATGAAATCTATTATTGATTCATTTGGTGCAGCAATTATTGTACCAGTCATTATCTTTATCATTGCTAAAGTGTTTAAAGTAACAACTAAGAAATCTTTTCTTTCCGCAATTTATGCTGGGGTTGCCTTACAGGGGTTTGTACTGATCTTAAATTCATTTACTCCAATCATTACACCGGTAATAAATCAAATGGTTCAGAGTACAGGGGTACGATTACCAGTATTTGATGTTGGCTGGCAAGCTACATCATTGGTGGCGTTCTCTACTAGTGCTGGTATGATTTATCTTGGTTTAGGGATAGCTTTACAGACGATTTTATTTCTAGTAAAGTGGACAGATGTTTTCCAACCATCAGATTTATGGAATAATTATTCTTATATGGTTTGGGGGGCTATGGTTATCGGCGTGACTGGTAGTTTTCCATTAGGTATTGCTTGTATGGTTCTGCTTAATTTATATAGTCTTTTAATTTCAGAATTGGTAGCAAAAAGATGGTCGACATACTATAAATATCCAAACTGTACAATCATTGCAATGCACAATGTCGAGCCATCCGTTTTTGCAGTTCTTGTGGATCCAATTTATAATGCATTAGGATTAAATAAAATTAAATTAAATCCAGTTGAACTTGAGAAAAAATTTGGCTTTCTTGGTGAGCCAATGACATTGGGGCTTTTCCTTGGGATGTTTATTGGTATTTTAGGTAATATAAATACAATTGACACAATGGCTGCTTGGGGACAAATCATGAAAGTTGGTATTTCCACGAGTGCGGTTATGGCTATTTTCCCAAAAGTTGCAAGTATGTTTGCACAGGCTTTTGCACCGATCACTGATGCTGCAAGAAAAATGATGCAAAAAGCAGGTAATAGAGACTGGTATATCGCCGTAAATGATGCTGTGGGGTATGGTGAACCAGCTACGTTGATGTCAGGATTAATCCTTATTCCGATCATGTTGGTAGTAGCAGTAATATTGCCAGGTAACCAAGTTTTACCCGTAGTTGACTTATTGGCTATTCCTTATATGGTACAAGGTCTTGTTGCTGTTCATAATGGGAATATTGCAAAAATTCTATTTTCAGGTGTTATATGGTTTGCGCTTGGATTATATATTTGTACATTAACTGCACCTTTGTTTACGGATATGGCATTGGCAATCGGGGTAGCCATTCCAGCGGGTGCAATGCTAATTACGAGCTTTAATATTTTAGGAAAACCTTTAATGGGATTGGTATTCTTCGCATTTTTAACAGCAAGTCCAGTTTTAATTGGGATTGCAGTAATTGTGTATTTTGCTCTTTGGGCTTTATACAAAAAGAACAAAACAGCTGTTTCTGATTATTTAGATAGACAAGCACTAAAAAATGTTTCTGATGAGACAAATGTTTCTCAAGAGATAAATGTTTAAGAAAAATTTTAATGAATAGATAAAAATGAGGCTGTCGCAAATTAAATTTATTTATTAAACAACTTTTTATATAATACTAATTTCAATGTCTTTCTTTTTGCATTGCCCAAAAAGAAACAAAAAGTCTAGGCCTTAAACCTCCAAAATACTTGAAAAAATACCGACTTACTAAAATCTGTAAACTCGCTTCGCTCAAACAAACAGATTTCTTAACGTAAGGCGGTATTTTTTCATCCTACGGAACGTATTTTTCCGGAAAAGGCCGCACTGAAAATCAAAATAAGGATGTTGTAATTTTAATGCAACATCCTTATTTTATTTGAAAAAAATTTAAGAAAAGAAAGTGAAATAGGCTGAATTTTGCTCGTAAGGAGGAGCCAGCAGGGTAAATATACTTTGGTGAAACATAATGATAAACAATAATTTCATAATGTAATACGGTTGTATTAAATGTAATGACGATTGAGAGAATGAATTAGTTTCTAAGGAGTATCAGTATTTTTTTATTTAAATTTTGGTTGGCATGATATTTGCTACATTAAGTTGATATAGCAAGTTTATCACTTATTTATGGAGAGGAGAAATTATAATGTTAGACAAAATGAAGGCTTCAGTATTACATGGCATAGCTGACGTTAGATGTGAAATGGTAGAAGTACCAAAGATTGAAGCAGATGAGGTACTAGTTAATGTAAAATATGCGGGAATTTGTGGTTCTGACTTGCCTAGAGCTATGATTAGCGGACTCAGTGGAAATGCGAAGTATCCATTGATTTTAGGACATGAGTTTTCAGGGCAAATTGCCAAAGTAGGCGACAAGGTTACTTCTTATAAAACTGGCGATAAAGTAACAGTAGCGCCCCTTGTTCCATGCGGGCATTGTGAATATTGCAAATCAGGTAATTATGGCTTGTGCGGTGATTATCAAATTATTGGCACAAGAGTAAATGGAGCATTTGCCGAGTTTGTTAAGGTTAAAGCTGAGCACTTGCTTAAATTGCCAGAAGGGTTAGATTTTGAAACCGCGGCAGGGATTGAACCAGCAACGATAGCGTATCATGGTATTGCCAAGGCTGATATTAAGGTTGGCGATCAAGTTGTCGTTTTGGGATGTGGTCCTATTGGACAATTTGCGGTTCAATGGGCAAAAGTTTTTGGAGCATCAAAAATCATTGCTGTAGATATTTTCAACGATAAACTAGAGCTTGCCAAAAAATTGGGAGCAACAGACAGTGTAAATGCAAAAGAGGTAGATGCTATAGTCGCCATTAAAGAAATAACAAATGGTGGCGCTGATGTTGTTATTGAAACTGCTGGTAGTAGATTTACCCAAGAGCAATCCTTATTGATTGCCAAGAAAAAAGGTACAGTCGTTTTTGTTGGGATTTCCCATTCTGAATTACCTTTAAGTGCAACTGCGGCAGAAAATATTTTACGTGGTGAATTGACGATTAAAGGGTCGTGGAATTCTTATACACAGCCTTATCCAGGAAGAGCTTGGACAGCTACATTAGAGTTTATGCACAAAGGTGAGATTGTTTTTAAACCAATGCTTTCGCATATTATTTCACTTGAAGAATTGGGTGACTATCTGCAAAAAATGGCGAAACGTCAAATTGAATTTAATAAAGTATTGGTCAAGATCTAAATTGTAGACAAGCTATGGACAGACAGGCCGCGGGGCGGCGATAAGCACTCATCTGCGTCGTTACAGTAAGGTGCTGCTCGTCGACGTACGAAACTACGACTCCTTCGCACCCCCTTACTGCGCCTAGCATCTGAGTACTTCTCACCAACCGGCAGCCTATCTTCGTACTAGTTTATAGGTGGAACGGATTTAGATATTTTCTAAATCATTGACACAAATATTTTATTTTGTCGACAGCCTGAAAGATCTAAGTGATCAAAGATAAGAAGTCATTATCTATTGATATGGGCATCAGTTATAGCGTTTTAAACTAAAAATTTATTTTGAAAAGAGGTAGTTATTATGTTAGAAAAACTAAAAAAAGAAGTTTTAGCGGCAAACTTAGAGTTACCAGCTAGAGGTTTGATTACCTATACATGGGGCAATGTAAGTGGTATTGATAGGGAAAAAGGCTTGGTTGTCATTAAACCAAGCGGAGTTGAGTACGATGTTATGACAATAGATGATTTAGTTGTTATCGACTTAGAAGGAAACCGTATTGAAGGAAAATTAAATCCATCCTCTGATACCGCTACACACCTTGCTTTATATAAGGAATTTGATGAGGTTGATGGAATTGTTCATACACATTCTAGCTGGGCGACCACTTGGGCACAAATTGGAAAGTCTATTCCTGCTTGTGGTACAACGCATGCAGATTATTTCTATGGAGAAATTCCTTGTACGAGAAAGATGAGTAAAGAGGAAATCGATCGGAATTATGAACAAGAAACAGGCAATGTAATTATTGAAACTTTTATGGGAAGAAATCCAATCCATTGCCCAGGTGTAATTGTCAATGATCATGGTCCGTTCACATGGGGAAAAAATGCAAAAGAAGCAGTTCATAATGCAGTAGTTCTAGAAGAAGTTGCCCGTATGGCTTACTATACAGAATTGATGACACCAAATAATATTATGGATAAGGTTTTGATGAATAAACATTTTTCAAGAAAACACGGGAAAAATGCTTATTATGGACAAAAGTAGTCAATTGAGGTAAGGAGCTTTAGCATGAAAAAAGTTGTTGTTATCGGAAGTGACCATGCAGGATTTTCTTTAAAGAATGATTTAATCAAATTTTTGCATAGTCAGCATATAGAAGTTGAAGATATGGGAACATACAACGAAGATTCTATAAATTTTGCAACTATAGCGCAAGATGTTGCCAAAAATGTGGCTGCAAATAAAGATAAAAAAGGTATCTTAGTTTGCGGGACAGGAATTGGAATGTCAATGATGGCAAATAAAATAGCTGGTATACGCGCTGCGCTTGTTCATGATTTGTTTTCAGCCAAAGCAACAAGGGAGCATAATGATGCAAATATACTTTGTATGGGTGCACGAATTATCGCACCTGCAATGGCGGTTGAAATAATGAAAGTCTGGTTAGATACAGAATTTTTGGGTGGAAAATATGGAGAACGAATTCGTTTTATTGAAGACTATGAACAAAAACACTGCTTATTCTCTGAAAAAGCTTAGAAAATTATATCTGAGATACAAGATATAAACTTGAATGAAAAAATATGTAGATGGATGAGGAAAACATATGGAAATCGATGAATTAAAAAAATTAGTCCAATCAATTCGTATAAATATCATTGAAATGTTAGCTGCTGCTGGTTCTGGACATCCAGGTGGCTCACTTTCAATGGTTGATATTTTAACTGTATTATATTTTGAAAAAATGAATGTACGTCCTGATATGCCTAAGTGGAAGGACCGTGATCGCTTTGTATTGTCTAAGGGGCATGCGGCACCTGGACTTTATAGTGTATTAGCGGAAAGAGGTTATTTTCCCAAAGAAGAACTTGTAAATTTGCGAAAAATAGACGCAATGTTACAAGGCCATCCAGATATGAAACGGATACCAGGCATTGATATGTCAACTGGTTCTTTAGGACAAGGCTTATCAGTGGCAAATGGTATGGCTTTAGCGGCTAGATTAGATAAGAAGCCGTATCGAGTTTATGCAATTGCTGGTGATGGTGAATTGCAAGAAGGACAAATATGGGAAGCGGCAATGAGTAGTGCGCATTACCATTTAGATAATTTAACTTTAATTGTTGATCACAATGGGCTGCAAATTGATGGCACGAATGCAGAAGTAATGAATGTAGATCCAATCGGCGATAAGTTTAAAGCATTTGGATGGCATGTACTTGAAATTGACGGTCATGATTTTGTACAGATTAGAGCTGCAATTGATTTAGCACAAAATTTAACTTGTAAACCAACGGTCATTATTGCAAAGACCGTTAAGGGAAAAGGCGTTTCTTTTATGGAAAATCAAGTGGGTTGGCATGGCTCTGCGCCTAACCAAAAACAAAAAGAAGAAGCGATAGCTGAGTTAGAAGGAAGTGTTACACAATGAGTATTGCAACAAGAGACGCATATGGTAAAACCTTAGTCGAGCTTAGTAAAAATCCTCAAGTCGTAGTGCTTGATGCTGACTTAGCGAAAGCGACAAAAACAATTGAATTTAAAAAAGTATGTCCTGAAAGATTTTTTGATATGGGAATTTCCGAGCAAGATATGCTAGGAACAGCAGCAGGGTTAGCAACTTGTGGGAAAATACCGTTTGCTAGTACCTTTGCAATTTTTGCCGCGGGTAGAGCATTTGAACAAGTGCGCAACTCGATTGCGTATCCAAATTTAAATGTAAAAATTGCTGCAACTCATGCGGGGCTTACGGTAGGTGAAGACGGTGGGAGTCACCAAGCAATTGAAGATATCTCACTTATGCGCAGCATTCCCAACATGACGGTTATCAATCCAGCTGATGGTAAAGAAGCGGAAGAAGCGATTAAAGCGGCGGTGCAATATTATGGACCAGTTTATATACGCTTAGGCAGAGCGGCAACGCCAGATTTGCATAACGAATATTATCAATTCATCTGGGGTAAAGGCGAAGTTTTGCGTGAAGGTAAAGATGTAGGCATAATTGCAACAGGAATTATGGTAGCAAAAGCCTTAGAAGCGGCAAGTAAATTAGAAGAAGAAGGAATAGCAGCGACGGTTATTAATATGCATACCATCAAGCCAATAGACAAGGAATTGATTTTAGAAACTGCAAGATTAACAGGTAAAATTGTAACTGCAGAAGAGCATAGTGTGATAGGCGGACTGGGGTCGGCAGTCTGTGAGGTATTGTCACAGGAATATCCAACGAAAGTTGCAATGGTTGGGATAAAAGATAAATTTGGTGCTTCTGGTAAACCAGATGACCTATTAAAGCAATATGGATTAACGACAGAGGATATTATTGCTGCAGTAAAATCGACAAAGTGAGGAGAAGTTATGAAAACGATAATTGCCCCTTCACTTTTGGGAGCGGATTTCACTAAATTAGGTGAGAACATTAAAACCTTGGTTGAGAGTGGGATAACAACATTGCATTTAGATATCATGGACGGACATTTTGTTCCCAATATTAGCTTTGGGGTAGATGTAATCAAAATGCTGCGCACAGTTGATTCCAATATAGAGTTTGATGCACATTTAATGGTTGAGGGTCCGGACATAATGATTGACCAATTAGCTGTTGCAGGGGTAAACGCAGTAACCGTGCATAGCGAAGCTTGCAAGCATCTGTATCGGACATTAGAAAAAATAAAAGCACTAGGAATGAAAACAGGGGTAGCCTTAAATCCATCTACAGATTTTAGCGTTTTAGAATATGTAATAAAAGCAAATATAGTAGATAAGGTATTAATTATGACGGTTGAACCGGGATTTGGTGGTCAAAAATTTATACCAATGAGTTTAGTTAAAATTGCAAATTTGCATAAATGGCGTGATAAGCAAGGTGGTAAATTCACGATCCAGATTGATGGTGGCGTTACAATGAAAAATATTAACGATACAATTAAGGCTGGGGCTGAAAATATCGTGATTGGATCATCTTTATTTAAAGAAACTGCAATTAAAAGAAATATAAAAAACTTTTTTGATAAAATTTCGTCAGCTACAAGTGATATGTAAAAGGGATCTATACAAAATAAGTAACATCGGTTAAATCGTAGATTTTAGTTCGTTTAATGCAACGAACTAGAAGTTACTGATTTTATATTTTGCCTACCCATATATTTAAAATATAACTTCTTCCATTTAAGGTAATACCAAACAATATAAGTAGCTTTTGTTACGTTTTGCTGGTATTCTTTAAATTTATAGTATATGGTGTTCAAGGCAAAAAGCTAAAAAACTTCCTAATAGGTTTGAATTTATTTTAATTCTTACCTGTTAGGAAGTTTTTGCTTTTATCTATTTTAAAGGGAATGTAAAAATAATTGAATATTTGGAAGGATTTTGATATTTATTGACGAAGTATATACATAAAAAGTAATATTTAACATTATTAGGATAAAAATCGGAATTTGTAAACGAGGAGATGTTGTAGTGCAAAAAAGATTATTAATATTGTTAACAGTATGCTTATTACTTATTCCAATAATAATAGGAGGCTGTACCGATATGCAAAGCAAAACAACAACTGCAAACAAAAGTTACCCAGATAGGCCCATTACTATCATTGTACCGTATAGTGCTGGAGGAGGAGTGGATCTTCTAGCCCGATTGTTGGAAAAGAAAGCACCGCAATATCTAGGGCAACCATTGGTTGTTGTTAACAAACCAGGTGGAGCAGGTACTATAGGTTGGAATGAACTGGTTAGCTCCAGTCCAGATGGTTATACACTTGGTATTAGCATAATCGACTTACTCGTACAACCATTGTATGGAGAAACTAAATATCATTATCCAACAGCATTAGAGCCAATTGCACAAGTTGCAACTGCACCATTTCTAATAGTAGTCGAAGCTAAGCAGCCTTGTAAAAATTTGAATGACATAGTTAACTATGCTAAGCAACATCCCGGACAATTGAAATTTGGTCATTCGGGGATAGGGTCATTGTCGCATATTGTTGGCGAAACATTTGCCAATGTTACTGGCATTACTTTTGAACAAGTCCCCTTTCGTGGAGCTAGTGAATCAACGGCTGCTTTGTTAGGTAACCATATTCAAATTGTTTTTACTAATGCATCATCTGTCAAAGAACAAATTAGAAATGGGACACTAAGAGCACTAGCAACAACAAGCGAACAGCGACTTACTGACCCCGACTTAGCGCAGATACCAACATGTAAGGAATTGGGGGTTGATATTTTATCAACGACTTGGATGGGGGTAGCAGTGCCGAAAGATCTACCGCCAGAGATTAAAGCTAAACACGAGGAGGGATTCAAAGCAATCATTGCCGACCCTGAATTTAAAACTAATGTCGAAAATTTAGGTTTGCAACTTGAATATTTAAATTCCGAAGACTCCAAAGAAAAATGGCGCACAGATGGTGATAAATTGGCTAAGACCATACGAGAAACTGGTGTTTTAGAAGAAATTAAAGCGCA